>Ga0187875_10000184_pt1 | contig 57220 bp, 44 predicted proteins | sample June2016WEW_17_1_2_FD_132978 | JGI IMG/M metagenome (GOLD analysis project Ga0187875, IMG submission 132978) | Peatland microbial communities from SPRUCE experiment site at the Marcell Experimental Forest, Minnesota, USA - June2016WEW_17_10 | ecosystem: Environmental > Terrestrial > Soil >...
CTGGCGGCGCGAACGCCGTATTCGAGTCCGGGCCGGTCCCGTGCACCGCTGGCGGCGCGAACGCCGTATTCGAGTCCGGGCCGGTCCCGGTGTCCGCCGCCGCGTCACCGTGGCCGAACTGATCCGGCGCGGTCCGCCGCGAGCGCACCTCCGCCGTCGGCCACGTGGCCGCCGTGTGGTCATCCTCGCCGTCAACGGCCAGTCCCGTTTCCATCCATGGGGTGGCGGCCGTGCTGGTCTCTCCCAGTGGGCGCACGTCCGGCGGGGAAGCAGTGTTCTGCCGGGTAATGACCTCGTCGGGAAGCCACACCAGAGCGGTCAGGCCGCCCTTGGACGCGGGCCGGAGCCGGACATGGATGCCGTGCCGGGCGGCCAGCCGGGCCACGACGAACAGGCCCATCCGGCGCGAGACCGCGACGTCCACGACCGGCGGGTTGTCCAGCCGCCAGTTGGCGTGGGCCATCTCCTCCGCGCCCATCCCGACGCCCTGGTCGGTGATGTCCAGCAAGACCCCGCCGCTGTTGAGCAAGTACCCCGACACGTGGACCAGGGTTTCCGAGGGGGAGAAGGTGGTCGCGTTCTCGGCGAGCTCGGACAGCAGGTGAACGACGTCGTTGACCGCCCGCCCGCGGACGGAGATGCCGGGCTGGATGTCCGGGATGACCCGCTCGTAATGCTCGATCTCCGAGACCGCCGCCCGCAGGACGTTCACCAGCGCCACGGGCTCGCTCCACCGTTTGACCAGCTCGTGGCCCGCCAGGACTAGGAGGTTCTCGGAGTTGCGGCGCATCCGTGTGGCCAGATGGTCCATCTGGAAGAGGTTCGACAGGCGCTCGGAATCCTGCTCGCCCTGTTCCAGGTCGTCGATGAGGCGGATCTGTCGTTCCACCAGCGTCTGGCTCCGGCGGGAGAGGTTGACGAACATCGCGTTGATGTTCCCGCGCAGCGCCGCCTCGTTGGCCGCCAGCCGCACGGCCTCCTGGTGGACCTGGTCGAACGCCCGGGCCACCTCGCCGATTTCATCGGTGGAGTCGACGTCGATAGGCGCTACCTCGGGCGGCGCCTGGTCGCCGCCCCCGCTCATCAGGCGGACGGTCTCCGGAAGCCGTACTTCGGCCACCTCCAGCGCGCCCGTCCGCAGCTGGCGCAACGGCCGCGTCATCGAGCGGCCCAGGGCCAGGGTGAACAGCAGCGCCAGCGCCAGCACCAGGATCACCGCGAAACCGCCGATGAGTGCCGCCGTGATGGCCTGGGCCCGCAGCGAGCCACTCTGCCCGATCACGGAGGCCATCAGCCCCTGCTCGACCGCGTGCAGGCTGGCCACCAGGTACGCCGAGCCGCTGGCCGCGTCGGTGAAGGCCGGGTTCTCCGACGACGAGCCGCCGTCGAGCGCCAGCGTGATGGCCTGCTGTACCTGCGCCTGCGCCTGGTCGGCCTGCGCGGAGGACAGGTCGCTGTCGTAGAGGTGACGCTGGCTGCTGGTCGCGGTCAGACTGAACTGGGCCAGATCAGCCTGCTGCTCGGCCTGCGCGGCGTTGATAGCGGTCAGCTGCCCGGGCTGGAACTGGTTGGCGCCCACCAGGTCGGGGGTGAGGGCCGAGGTGAGGATGGCCTGCTCCTGGGAGGCCTCTTCTTTCGAGGCGGAGATGAGCCCCACGACCCGCGCGGTGTCGGCCAGGGCTGCGTCGTGGCTGCCCGTGGCGATCTCGTCCTCGAGGGCGAGAAGCTGGTTGATCGTGGTGGCGTACTCCTGGATCACCGCCAGCGAGGGAATCTGGGTGCTGGTCGCGACGCTGCGGAGGGCGGGGAGCCCGTCGATCGCGGTGATCGCGCCCTTGGCCTCCTGCTGGGCCACGGCCGGGTAGGACCGGCCGATGCCCGCGGCCCCGCTCCGCACCCGGGCGGCGAGCTGGTTGGTGGCCTGGCGGTCCTGGGCCAGCACGGCCAGCTGGGGGGCCGCGGCCGTGCCCGGCGAGCCGCGGCCGCCTGCCTGGCCCATGGTGATGAACTTGATGGTGTCTTCGCGTTCGGCCTGGAGGGCCTGGGCCAGGTTGGTGATCTCACCCCCGAGCCGGGAGAACTGCTCGACCCGCTGATACGCGAGGGCGCTGCGTGCGGACGAGACCACGCTCACGCCCCCGAGGATCACGGCCGCTAACGTGGGCAGCAGGACCAGCAGCAGGAGGCGTGACCGTACCCGCCAGTTTTTCAGCGCGAAGAGGCGGAAGGCCTTCGGCGGCGGCGCTTGATCCGGGGGCGGGCTGATCTGCTGCACCACAGCGTTGTCCGCCGCACCGCCGTTGTCCGCCGCACCGCCGTAGCCTGCCGCACCTGCGCCGCCTGCCGCATCGCCGTAGCCTGCCGCACCGCCGTAGCCTGCCGCACCTGCGCCGCCTGCCGCACCGCCGTAGCCCGCCGTGCCGCCGTCCCACGCCGCACCGTCGCCGGCGTACGTGCGGCTCCCGTTGAGAGCCACGCCCAGCGGCGCCGTGAGGAGCGGGGCCGGCGGCCGGCTGTCCGCGTCAGGGGCCGGGTGGACTGCTCTCCCTCGCCTGGATCGCACAGTTTCTGCACCTCTCAACCGGGAAATGGCAGGCGCCCACCGAGCCGCAGGCACCGGACGTGGAACCAAAATGGCAGCTCCGGTCGCTGGCAAACCATTCTGAGGCGGGCCCTGGCCGCAGAGCCAGGAGTCAACTCTAACCCGTGCCGGGCCTCCTCGCGCTCATTGTTACCACTGTTGCCAAACCTCGTCATGAGGTCTGACGAGTCAGCAGTAAAGCGTCCTCAATCTGCGTACGCGCCCTGTCCATGAGGGTTAGCCTAAGCAGCGAGCCCGGCAATAATACTACCTTTCTTCGGAAGCTCAGCCGCTGCTATATCACTTAGGAAATTACCATTTCTATTCCGGCCTTTTATCGGGCTCGCCGGGACTACAGGAGGAGGCTCCATGGGGCTTGTTCAGGCCGGGACCCGCGGCGGGCGTGCGCAGCTGGTCCGGCGGTCCCGCGCTGCCGCGGTGTCAGCCTTGCTGGCGTTGCTCGCGACCGGATGCCATGTGCCGGGAACCTCGGCAGGCCAGGCGGGGAGCCAGCAGATTACGGTGGCGGTCGTGCCGGGTTTCGCCAACGCGCCGCTGCAGGTGGCCGTCCAGGACGGGCTGTTCGCCCAGCGCCACCTCGGCGTGACGGTTCAGACGTACCAGACCCTCCAGCAGGCCTACGCTGCCCTAACCAGCGGCCAGGCCGACGTCATCAGCGGCGATTACGCCGGGCTGCTCTACGCGCAGGCCCATGACCCGCATGCCCCGCTGCGGCTGATCGCGGACGGATACGACGCCACGCCAGGGGTGATGGAAGTTCTCACCCTGCCCGGCTCCGCCATCACGACCCCCCAGGACCTGCAGGACAAGACGGTCGCCACACCGCCGCGGGAGCTCGCCCCCTTCTCGGCCGACGCCCCCTACAACGTCGAGACGCTGACCGCCGAGGCGGTGCTGCAGAGCGACAGCGTGAGCCCTTCCAGTGTCCTGTGGACGGCCATGCCCGCAGGGGATATGATCACCGCCCTGCGCGATCATCAGGTCAGCGCGATCGTGGCCACTCAGCCGTACATCCTGCAGGCCGAAACCGAGCTGGGGGCCGTCGAGCTGTTCGACGTCTGCAGCGGCGTGACCGCCAACCTGCCGCTCTCGGGCTACTTCACCACCGCGGCGTTCACCCGCGGTCATGCCGCGGCCCTGCGCGGCTTCCGGTCCGCGCTCAACGCGGCGAAGGCGAGCACGGCTCAGCTCGGGACGGTCCGGTCGGCGCTCGGGACACTGCCGGGAATGTCCGCGCGGGAAGCCGCCCTCGTCACGATCGGCCAGTACCCGACCTTCCTGAGCGTCGGGCAGGTGCAGCGGGTGGCTGACCTGATGTACGGCACCGGGATGATCCGCACCACGATCCCCGTGAAGAGCCTGGTACTCCGCTAAGTCTGTCCGGGGGGGCGCCCCCCTGGCCCCCCGCCATTCGCCGGCAAATCAGCGCCGGTTGCGGGAGGTGCCCCCTCGACCCGCTTCGCGAGCGGTCAGCCGGTGAAGGCGAAATGCTCGAAGTCGAAGTTGGATAGCGGCTGGCCGACCTTACCGGCCGTGTACCCGGTTATCTTGTTGCTGTACGCGTCCAGCACATCGATGAAGGCCGGGATGATGTAACCGCCCTCGTTGAAGTCGTAGTTCTGCATCTCGGTGATGATTTCCTTGCGCAGCGACGGGCTGGCCGTCGCGTTAGCCTGGTTGTACAGGCTCGTGTAGTGAGCATTGTTAGTGTGCGTCTCGTTGAACGGGGATGCCTTCAGCATCGACTCCGCGACCTGGGCGAGGTACGGGTAATAGTTGTAGTAGTCCTGGGCGAACGTCCACTTGAGATAGTTCGGGCCGAAGAAGGTCCCGGCGGGGACGTTGCTGAGGTTGACCGTGACGCCGGCCGCCTTGGCCTGCGCAGCCAGCACCGTGGCCATCGCCACCGTGCCGGTGGCCACCGCCGAGGTGGTCAGGGTCACCGTGAGGCCCTCCTGGCCCGCCCTCTTCAGCAGGAACTTGGCTTGCTGGATGTCGCCTTGCGCGGGCCGGACCAGAGAGTGGTCGAAGTCAGGGTCGTACGGGGAGAACAGGTCGTTGGCGACCACCCCGTAGCCGTCCAGGGCCGAGTCGATCAACTGCGGGCGGTCGACCAGCAACCGCATGGCCTGCCGGACGTTGACGTCGTTGAAGGGCGGCTGATCGACGCGCATCGTGAAGGGGATGATCTCGCCGGAATGCGACACGACCGTCTTGATGCCGCTCGTGGTGGCCAGGGAGGCGATCTGCGGCCCGTCGAGCGCGCCGGCCCCCTGGACCACGCCGGTGCTCAGCGCATCTTGGAGAGTGGTGTTGTCGCTGAAGTCGATGATGGTCAGCGTGTCCGCGTAGGGAAGCCCGGGCTTCCAGTAGTGCGGGTTCCGGGCGAAAACGCTGCGCTGGCCCGGGGTGAAACTCTGGTAGACGAACGCTCCGGTGCCGACCGGCCTGGCCGGGTTGAACCCCTCCGGCGCGATGTACAGGTTGTACCAGAAGGCGGCCAGCTGATCGGCGAAGCTGGAAAAGGGCTTGGTCAGCTGGACCAGCACGGTGTGGGAGTCCAGGGCCTTGGTGTTGGCCAGGTCGATCGGGCCGAGGCCGAACTTCCCGGTGAAACCGTTGGAGTAGACCCGCTGGAACGTGAAGAGGACGTCGGACGCGGTGAAGTCCTTCCCGTTATGGAAGGTCACGCCGGGGCGCAAGTCGATGATCCACTCCGAGAGCGACCCCTGATGCGGGGTGATCGACTCGGCCAGCACGTACTCGACCTGCGCCTGCGCGTCGAGCTGCACCAGGGGCTGGTACAGCGACTGGAGGCGGGAGGTGTCGATATAAGTGAGGCTCTTGTGCGGGTCGAGGGTGTCCGAGCTGGAGCCGCCGGACAGGCCCAGCTTCAGGTCGCCGCCGCGCCGCAGGCTCCGGTTCGCCTGATCTAAATGCTGGGTGGCCCCGGAACTGGAGCCGCCGCAGGCGGCCAGTAAGCCCCCCGCGCCCGCCGCGGCGCTGGCCGCCGCAATCCCGCGCAGGAATTGACGTCGCCCGAATTCTGCTCCCGGCCGCGGCGTGCTGCTCTGATCCGGTCGATCCACGGAAATCTACCTCCACGAGTTCGGCATAGCAACGCTGAACGTATTCAGGGGACATGATCGAATAGGCGCACAACGGCCCGGCGCGGCATGGCGGGACCAATCCTCCTGGTCAAGCGCCCTATGCGGATTACTGGCCATAATGTCACAGGCCGAGTGGTCGCGCTACCCGTGCGAATACGCTCCGGTAGCGACGGGTTACCCGGCAACAAGGAGCACCTTTCCGACGTGCTGGCGGCGCTCCAGGAAACGATGTGCCGCAGCGGCGTCACTGACGGGGAAGGTGGCGGCAATGGGCACCGTGATGGACCCGCGCCGAATGAGGTCCAGCGACGTGGCCAGCTCATCGGGAGGTGCCAGGCGGAAGCCCATGATGCGCCACCCGTTCCGGAACAGGTCAACCAAGTCGAGCGGGACCACCTCGCCAGCGTGCGCGCCACAGGTCACGAACGTGCCCTCCTCGCGCAACACGGACAGGTGCGCCCCGAACAGTGGGCCGCCCACGGTGTCGAGGACCGCGTCGAAGCGGCGGCCATCTGTGGCCCGCAGCAGGTCCCCGGTGATGTCGTTCTCACCCCGGACGATGACCGTGTCCGCGCCGAGCGAGGAGACCTGGCCGGCCTTGCCGGTCGTGCCGGCCGTCGCGACCACGGTCGCCCCGGCCAGCTTCGCGCACTGGACCAGGGCGCCCGCCACCCCGCCGGAGGCCGAGGGGACGAGGACGAGGTCGCCTGGCCGGACGCAGGCCAGGCGGTTCACCATGTGCCATGCGGTGCTCACGGCACACTGCCCGGCGGCCATGGCGAGGAGGTCATCAGCGGGCTCGAGGGGGACCACCACCGCGGCCGGGACGCAGACCAGTTCGCCGTAGCCGCCCCACCGCGTGGTGCCGAACACTTCGAAGGCCTCACAGAGATCTGGCCGCCACCGGGCGCACCGCGCGCAGCGGCCGCAGCTGTACTGCTGGAAGGCGGTGACGCGGTCGCCGGTACGGATGGGGCCGCTGCGGTCGCCCACGCCGGCGACCGTGCCGGCGAACTCCGCCCCGAGGACCATGGGCAGCTCGAACGGCCACCGGGACGTCCCGGCGCGGGAGTCGAGGTCTGAGTGGTTGACCCCGCAGGCCTGCACCTGGATCAGGACGTCCCGCGGGCCGATCTCGGGATCGGGGATGTCCGCGTACTGCATGGCCTCGGCCGGCCCGTATTCGTAGAACGCCGCCGCCTTCACCGCCCGCGGCCTCCCTGCCCGGGCCGGCCCTGATCTCCGCGGATGGGCCGGGGAGCGGAAGCCATTCTCGTGCACGCAATTACGAAGTAACTAGGGGGCGTCATATGTGCTCGTCTCTGGCTGGCGCGGCCCCCGGAAACGGTCCGTCCTGACGCGCACCTGTGACGATGTTTCGTCACATTGGTTGCACCTGTCACTGGGTGAACCCAGGAATCACAAGCGAAGCCTGACATGGGCGACCCCAAGCTCCATTCCTGACGCGGATTTACTAAGGTAATTCGGAGATAAAAGGTGCTGCCCGAGCCGGGCGGCCTGGCTGAACCAGCGAGGCCACTCGCCACTCGAGGTGGTGATTCGAGGAGAATATCCCCGCGAAGAGTAAGATTCAGGCTGATTCCGGTAAATGGCGCATGGGCCATCTCATGCTGGCGGGAAGGATCGGCAACGTGGCAGACGCCCGCGTCGTCCGGGGGCCGGAGCCGGGGCGGCCCGCCGGCTCGGCCCTGCCAGCCCGCCCGAGCGCGGGCCGCGGCGCTCACCCGGTCCGCCATCTCCTCGTGCGCCGGGCAGCGGCCGGGCTGTTCACCTTATTGGTGGTGTCCGTGCTGGTGTTCGCGGCCACCGAGGTGCTGCCGGGTAACGCGGCCAACGCGGTGCTCGGCCGGACCGCGGCCAGCAGCCCGGCCGCGCTGCACCGGCTGGAGGCAGCCCTGCACCTCAACCGGGGCGTGGCGGACCAGTACTGGCTGTGGTTGTCCGGCCTGTTCACCGGCCACCTCGGCCACTCACTGGTCAATGGGCAGCCGGTCTGGGGTTACGTGGCGCCCAGGCTCATCAACTCCGCGGTGCTGATGGGGATCACCGGGCTGATCGGGACCGCGGCCGGCGTCACGCTCGGCGCGCTGGCCGCGCTCCGCCGGGACGGCTGGCTCGACCACATCAGCGCGGTCACCGCGCTGGCGGTGACCGCCCTGCCCGAGTTCGTGGTCGCGATCGGCCTGGTCATCCTGTTCTCCACGGTGGTCACCCACCTGCTGCCCGCGGTGTCACTGCTGCCGCCGGGCAGTTACGCCTGGGACGCCCCGCAGCTCCTGATCCTGCCGGTGACCACCCTGGTCATCGTCATCGTGCCGTATATCCAGCGGATGACCCGGGCGGCGATGATCGAGGCCCTGGAGTCCGACTACGTGGAAATGGCCCGGCTCAAGGGCGTGCCGATGTGGCGCATCGTGCTCATCCATGCGCTGCCCAACGCCACCGCGCCGGTGATCCAGGTCATCGGGCTCAACTTCCTGTACCTGGCGGGCGGCGTGGTCGTGGTGGAGTACGTCTTCGCCTTCCCGGGCATCGGCCAGGGACTCGTCTATGCGGTCGAGAACCGCGACATCCCGGTCATCCAGTTCATCGTCGTGTTCCTGGCCGCGTTCTACGTGTTCATGAACATCCTGACCGACGTGATCGCGTTGCTGGTCACACCACGGCACCGGATCCCCAGATAGGACGGAGGGCGGGTACGGATGACCGCTGACGGGCCAGCCACGGAGCGGATCCGCCGCCACCAGTGGCTGGCCTCCGTGGGCTCGGCGGTGCGCACCCCGCGCGGGGCCATGGGGCTGGGGCTGGCCGGCTTCGTCGTGGCGGTCGCGGTCATCGGCCCGCTGGTGGCCCCCGACTCGCCGACCGCACTGCTGACCTTCCCGTTCGGGAAACCATCCGGGCAGTTTCCGCTCGGCGCCGACTTCCTCGGCCGCGATGTCCTGTCCCGGGTCCTGGAGGGCGGCTGGCTGCTGCTGCTGATGGCGGTGGCCGCGACGGTGCTCGGCGTCGCCGCCGGGGCGGCCGCCGGGATCAGCGCCGCCTACCTTCGCGGACGTTCCGACGGGCTGATCATGCGCACCGTCGACGTCATCCTGGCCTTCCCCCAGCTGGTCTTCGCCCTGCTGCTGCTGAGCATCCTGGGCCCCAGGCTGTGGCTGATCGTGCTGGCCGTCGGGCTGACCCACGCGCCCGCCGTCGCCCGGGTGCTGCGGTCCGCGACCCTGGACATCTCCGAACGGGATTTCGTCAAGGTGGCCGAGTTGCAGGGGATGCGCCCGGCCACGGTGATGACCAGGGAGATACTGCCCAGCCTGAGCACCCCGCTGATGGTGGAGGCGGGACTGAGGCTGACCTACTCGATCATCATCATGGCGGGCCTGGCCTTCCTGGGCTTCGGCCAGCCGCCGCCGTCCCCCAGCTGGGGGACCATGATCAACGAGAACCGGGCCGGGCTGGCCCTGAACCCATGGGCCGTGGTCATCCCGGCCCTGCTGATCGCCTTGCTCACCATCGGCACCAACCTGCTGACCGATGCCATCGGGCGGGCGGCGCTCGGCGTGGACCGCAGGCCCGCGGAGGCAGCCCTCATGGATGACCTGGACCCAGCATGAGGCAGGCAGAGGGCCAGGCGGGTGAGCGAGCGGAAGACACACCACCCTTCCGGCTGGAAGTGCGTGACCTGGAGATCCGGAGCGGGTCCCACGGGCCCCCCGTGGTCAGCGGGATCTCGTTCGCGGTGCGGCCCGGTGACGTGCTCGGCCTGGTCGGCGAGTCAGGCTCAGGGAAGACGACCGTCGCCCTCGCCCTGCTCGGGCACACCAGACGTGGCCTGTCCGTCATCACGGGCGAGGTTCGCCTGGACGGCATGGACCTGCTGCGGCTGCGCCCGGCCGGGCTGCGGCAGGTGCGCGGGGCCCGGGTCAGCTACGTGCCGCAGGATCCGTCAGCGGCACTGAACCCGGCCCTGCGGATCGGGTACCAGCTCCAGGAGGCACTGCGCGTCCACGGCAGAACGGGACAGGACCGGAACCCTCAATCCCGGATCCTCGAGGTGCTGCACGAGGTCCGCCTGGCGGCGACCCCGGACCTGCTGCGGCGCTACCCGCATCAGCTCTCCGGCGGGCAGCAGCAGCGCGTCGCGCTGGCCATGGCCTTCGCCTGCCGACCCTCGCTCATCGTCATGGACGAGCCCACCACCGGCCTCGATGTGTCGACTCAGCGCCATATTCTCGACACCATCCGCAGCCTGTGCCGGGGCTACGCGGTCGCGGCCGTCTACGTCAGCCACGATCTGGCCGTAGTCAGCGAGCTCGCGGCCGAGGTGGCCGTCATGTACGCCGGACGGATCGTGGAGGCGGGACCCGCGGCCCTGCTGCTGCACCGCCCGCTGCACCCCTACACCCGGGGGTTGCTCGCGTCAGTCCCCGGTCCGGACCGCGGCGGCCCGCTGGCGGGCATACCCGGGCAGCAGCCGCCGCCCGGCCACCGCGGGCCGGGGTGCGCGTTCGCCCCCCGCTGCGGCCTCGCGCTCGATCCGTGCCGGGCCCGCGTGCCGGAACCGGCTGTGCTGGCCGGGCGGACCGTGCGCTGCCTGCGTGCGCCGGAGGCGGACAGCGCGGCCGGGACCGCCCGATCCGTGTCCCGCCCGGTCGCACCCGCGGCCGGCCCGCCACCGGCCCCGCCCGTGCTCTCGGTCCGGGGGCTTTCGTTCAATTACGGCCCGGTGCCGGTCCTGTCCGGCATCGACCTGGACGTGCCGCCGCGGGGATGCGTCGCCGTGGTCGGCGAGTCCGGCTCGGGTAAGACGACGCTGGCCCGCTGCATCGTCGGGCTGCACCGGAGCTGGACCGGCGAGATGACCCTTCAGGGTGCCCCGCTCGCGCCCAGCGCCCGCCACCGCCCGGTGCCGGTGCTGCAGCAGATCCAGTGTGTCTTCCAGAACCCGTACACCTCCCTCAACCCCCGCAAGACGGTCGGCCAGATCGTGGCCGAGCCGCTGCAGCGGCTCCTGGGCGTGCCCCGGGGCGAGCACACCGAGCGGGTCATCAGCGTGCTCGAGGACGTTGCCCTGAGCCGCCGCTACCTGCACCGCTATCCCGATCAGCTCTCTGGCGGAGAGCGGCAGCGGGTCGCGATCGCCCGCGCCCTCGCCGCCGAGCCGGCCCTGCTGGTCTGCGACGAGGTCACCTCGGCGCTGGACGTCTCGGTGCAGGCCGTCGTCATCGAACTGCTCCGGGCCACCGCGGCCCGGCGGCACCTGGCCATGCTCTTCATCACGCACAACCTCGCCCTGGTGCGCAACGTCGCGCAGTTCGCCGTCGTGCTGCGCCACGGCCAGATCGTCGAGGCCGGGCCGGCCGAGCAGGTGCTCGCCGGTACCGGCAGCAGCTACACCGCGCAGCTCATGGCCGACGTGCCCAGGCTGAGATCGTGACGCCTGAGGGGACGGCGGGCTGCCTTACCAGGGCAGGAGCTGGCCGTCCCGGTAGAAACCGCCCGCGAGCTGCCGGGCGACGTCACGGCCGATGCCGCGGTTGGCCCCGGTGACCACCGTGACGGGCCGCGTATCGGCGCCATGGCCAGGTGGCCCGGGCCATGGCGCCATCAGCTGGTTCCTGTACGGGCTGCCGTCACGGGGCGGCCGCCGGTGACAGGGACGGCGGGCGGAACGCGGCGAAGGGGTGGGTCACCACGAGGAGCCGGGTCACGAACCGGTAGAGCGTGGGAGGCCTGCCGCCCACGGACGTCGGCCGGGCGGCCTGGGCCGTCGCCTCGATCACGCCGCGGCGGCTGAGGACCCGCTGCAGGTTGGTGGCCGAGACCGGATGGCCGAGCGAGGCGGCGTAGATGTCGCGGAGCTGCGCGATCGTGAAGGTCCCCGGGGCCAGTGCGAAGCCGATGTTGGTGTAGGACAGCTTGGCTCGCACCCGGTCCCGGCCTGATTCGGCGATCGACCCGTGGTCGAAGGCGGTCGGCGGCAGGTCCCCGACCGGATGCCACCCGGTATCCGGGGGGATGCGCGGCTCCATGTCGGTGGCCACCAGGGCCAGGTAGGCCGTGGCCAGGGTGCGGCCCCGCGGGTCCCGGCGCGGATCGCTGCGGGTCTCCAGCTGCTCCAGGTATGCGATGTCGGTCAGGTCAACCTTGGTGGCCAGGTGCCGGCCCACGGACGTGCCGAGGCGCTCATCTGGTCCCAGCGGGCCGCCGGGCAGGGCCCACCGTCCCTCGAACGGCGCCTCGGCTCGCTGCCACAGCAGGACGTGAAGACCGTTGCGGCGGACCTGGAGGACCACGGCCAGTGCCTCGTGGGAGAACTGCTCATCGTCTGGCACGTTCGCATGGTACTGAGCCCCCGGTTTGGGATAGCCAGGCGGAAAGTTTTATACTCTGAGTCTAAAACCTCGGCAGACGATTTGGGGCGGATCATGACCGGGACACCAGCAGGGGAGCGGGCCGGCCGGGACCGGGTCGGCCAGGACCGAGTCGGCCGGGACCGGGTCGGCCAGGACCGGGTCGGCCAGGACCGGGTCGGCCAGGATTGGGCGGCAGAGGTCCGGCGGCTGGCGGGGCAGCGCGACGCCGTGATCCTCGCGCACAACTACCAGGTGCCCGAGATCCAGGACGTCGCCGATCACGTCGGTGACTCGCTCGGGCTCTCGCGCCTGGCCGCGTCGAGCACGGCGAGCACGATCGTGTTCGCCGGCGTCTACTTCATGGCGGAGACCGCCAAGATCCTGGCCCCGGACCGGACGGTGCTGATCCCGGAGCCCCGGGCCGGCTGCTCGCTCGCCGACACCATCACCGCGCAGGACGTCCGCGACTGGAAGGCGGAACATCCCGGGGCCGCGGTCGTGGCCTACGTGAACACCAGCGCCGAGGTCAAGGCCGAGTCCGACCTCTGCTGCACCTCAGCCAACGCGGCGCAGATCGTCGCGTCCATCCCGGAGCACCGCGAGGTGCTGTTCCTGCCCGACCAGTTCCTCGGCGCCTACGTCCAGCGGGTCACCGGCCGGGCCAACATGCACCTCTGGCTCGGCGAGTGCCACGTGCACGCCGGGATCAGCCCGGACGAGCTGCGCCGCAAGGCCAGCGCCGACACCCAGGCCGAGCTGTTCATCCATCCGGAGTGCGGGTGCTCGACCGCGGCGCTGTGGCAGGCGGGGGAGGGTGACCTGCCCGCCGGCCGGACCCGGGTGCTGTCGACCGGGGGCATGCTCGCCGCCGCCGCCACGACCACGGCGGCCACCGTGCTCGTGGCCACCGAGACAGGCATGCTGCACCAGCTGCGCCAGGCCAATCCGGCCGTGCGCTGGGAGCCGGTCAATCCGGACGCCGTGTGCCGGTTCATGAAGATGACGACCCCGGCCGCCCTGCTGCGCTGCCTGCGCGACGGCGTGCATGAAGTGAATGTCGCCCCCGACGTGGCCCGCCGGGCCCGCCAGGCCGTCCAGGCCATGATCGCGGCCGGGGCGTCGAGGTGACCGGCGCGGAGCTGCGCCGCCTGCCCCGGTCCCCGGTGCGCTGGGAACGCGACGCGGACGTGGTGGTCCTGGGATCCGGGGCGGCGGGCCTGGCCACAGCCCTTTCCGCCGCCGGTCATGGCCGCCGAGTGCTGCTGCTCAGCAAGGACGGCGTCGGCGCGGGGGCGACACCCCTGGCCCAGGGGGGCCTGGCGGCGGCCATCGGCCCCGGGGACACCCCGGCCCTGCACCAGCGGGACACGCTCGACGCCGGAGCCGGCCTGTGCGATCCGGCCGCGGTCGCGACGCTGGTGTCCGAGGCCCCCGCTGAGATCGCCCGACTGGCCTCGCAGGGTGCCCGGCTGGAGCGGACCGCCCTGCACCTGGAGGGCGGCCACAGCCGCAGGCGGATCGTGAACGCCGGCGGTGACGCGATCGGCGGGGAGGTGCACCGGGTGCTCAACGCGGCCCTGCTGGCCAGCCGCGTCCAGATCCTGACCCGGTGCGTCGCGCTGGACGCCCTGACCGGGGACCGGGGCGGCGTCGGCGGGGTACTGGCCGGGATCCCCGGCGACGACGGGGTCCTGCGGGTGGGCGCGGTGACGGCCCGCGCCGTCGTCGTGGCCACCGGCGGGTTCGGCCAGGCCTACGCGACCACCACCAACCCGGCCGGGCTGACCGGTGACGGCCTGGCGCTGGCCGCCCGCGCCGGTGCCGAGCTGCGGGACGTGGAGTTCGTGCAATTCCATCCCACGGTGCTGTGGCAGGAAGGCGCCCGCGGCCAGTGCCCCCTCATCACCGAGGCACTGCGCGGGGCGGGAGCCGTCCTGGTCGACGCGGCGGGCCAGCCCGTCATGGCCGGCCGTCATCCGCTCGGCGACCTGGCCCCCCGGGATGTCGTGTCGGCGGCCATGCAGGAGCGGATGGCCCAGGGCGACGGGCCGGACGATCATCTGTGGCTGGACGCCACCGCACTGGGCCGGGCCGTGCTGGAACGCGATTTCCCCACCGTGGCCGGCTTGTGCCGGGCGCGCGGAATCGACCCGGCCGCCGAGCCCATCCCGGTCGCGCCCGGAGCTCACTACGCGTGCGGCGGCATCCGGGCCGGCATGGACGGCCGGACCTCGGTCCCCGGGCTCTACGCCGTCGGGGAAGCCGCGTCGACCGGGGTTCACGGCGCCAATCGCCTGGCGTCCAACTCCCTGACCGAGGCCCTGATCACCGGGCGGCGCACCGGGGAGCTGCTCGGGCGGGACCTGCCGGACCCGCCCGCCCGGCTCCAGCTGCCGCCGGGGGGCCCGGGCGTCGACCCGGCTAGCCGGCCTGCCCTGGCCGGGGGCATGTCGCGGCACGCGGGAGTGGCCCGCGATCACGAAGGCCTGGAACGCCTGCGGCAGATGCTGGGGCAGGCCGGGCCCGCGGGCCGCCCGCTGGATCTGGCCACGGCCGAGGCGGCCAGCCTGCACGCAATCTCGGTCCTGGTCGCCGCGGCCGCCCTGGCCCGCACCGAGAGCCGCGGATGCCATCGGTGGCGGGACGCGCCGCTGGCCGCGCCGGACCGCCGCGCCCGCCACACGGTGCTGCGCGTGGAGGCCGGCCAGCGGTCATCCGGGCCCGTCCGGGCGGGAGCAGGGGCGGCCGTATGACCGGGAACGCGATGGTCACCGGGCGGCTGATCGCCGCGGGACTGGACCCGGAGGACACCTGGCGGGTCGTCCGCGGCGCGCTCGACGAGGACCTGCGCTACGGCCCGGACATCACCTCGGCCGCGACCGCCGCGCCGGATGCCCAGGCGGTGGCCGGGGTTGCCGCCCGGGAACCGGGCGTGCTGGCGGGCCTCCCGGTCGCCCTCGCCGTCCTCGACGCGGCCGGCATCCCGCCGGAGGCCGCCGTGCCGCGGCGCGCGGACGGGGACCGGATCGGCCGGGGCGACGACGTGCTGCGGATCCGCGCCCCGCTCCGGGAACTGCTCGGCGCCGAACGGACCCTGCTGAACTTCCTCACCCACCTGTCGGGGATCGCCACCGCGACACGGGCGTGGGCGGACGCCCTCGACGGGACGGGATGCGCCGTGCGTGACACCCGGAAGACCACGCCGGGGCTGCGCCAGCTCGAGAAGTACGCCGTGCGGTGCGGCGGCGGCCTCAACCACCGGAGGGGACTCGGCGACGCCGCGCTGATCAAAGACAACCACGTGGCGGCGGCGGGCGGCGTGGCGGCGGCCATCGCGGCCGTGCGCACGGCCGCGCCGGGCCTTCCGCTCGAAGTGGAGTGCGACACGCTGGACCAGGTTCGTGAGGCCCTGGACGCCGGGGCCGGGCTGATCCTGCTCGACAACATGGGTCTGGCTGAACTGCGCGCCGCCGCGGCCATGGCCGGCCCGTACCCGGACGTCCGGCTGGAAGCCAGCGGGGGGCTGCGGCTGGAGCAGGCCAGGGCGGTCGCGGCCACGGGCGTGGATTTCGTCGCCGTCGGGGCTCTCACCCATTCGAGCCCGGCGCTGGATCTGGGGCTGGACCTGCTGGCGTGCTGAGCAGCCGGGCGACACAGGAGAATGCGCGACACTCGAGAGGCCGGCGTTGTTGACCAACATCATTGGTGAGGCCCTGAACGGGAGCGGCGGCCAGCAGATGTACTGACCGCCGCCGGGAGGACTGAGATGGCAGAGCAGGCCCAAGGCAGCACCTTCGATGTCGTCGTCATCGGCGCCGGGCTGGTCGGCCTGGCCACCGCGATGGCGCTGCTCGCCGAGCGCCCCGCGCTGCGGCTCGCGGTCCTGGAGAAAGAGGCTGCGGTCGGCACGCATCAGAGCGGGCACAATTCCGGGGTCCTCCACGCGGGCCTGTACTACCAGCCGGGGAGCCTCAAGGCGCGGTTCTGCACCGCGGGTCGGCTGGCCATGATGGAGTTCGCCGAGTCCCATCAGATCCCGTACCGGCAGGCTGGCAAGCTCGTGGTGGCCAGCCGGGACGGTGAGCTGCCACGGCTGGCCGGCCTGGCCGAACGCGGGCGGGCGAACGGGCTCGCGGTCCGGGAGATCGGCCCGGCCGAGATCACCGAGATCGAGCCCTCGGTGCGCGGCCTGCGGGCGCTGCACATCCCGGAGAGCGGGGTGATCGACTACCGGCAGGTCAGCGCCGCGTACGCCGAGGTCGTCACCAAAGCAGGCGGTCAGGTGCTGTGCGGTCACGGCGTGCTCGGGCTGGCCCCGCGGCGGGACGGCTGGGTGGCCGAGACGGCCGCGGGGCCGCTGCTGGGCCGGACCGTGGTGGCCTGTGCCGGGCTGCAGGCCGACCGCATTGCCGCGATGACGGGCCAGGGCGCCCGCGACTTCCGGATCATTCCTTTCCGCGGTGACTATTACACGTTCCGGCCGGAAGCCGCCGGGCTGGTCCGGGGTCTGGTCTACCCGGTACCCGACCCGGCGTTCCCGTTCCTCGGCGTGCATTTCACCCGGGGGATCGACGGGTCGCTGCACGCCGGGCCGAACGCGGTGCCCGCGCTGGCCAGGGAAGGGTACGGCCGCCTGTCCGTGAACGGCCGGGACCTGCTGGACAGCCTGCGTTTCCCCGGGCTGCGCCGGCTGGCCCGGCGCTACGCGGGCACCGGCGCCCTGGAGATCTGGCGTGACCTGGTCAAGGCGGCCTACCTGTCCGAGATGCGGCGCTACATTCCGGCCGTCGCCTCCCGGGATGTCACCTTCGGGCCGTCCGGGATCCGCGCGCAGTGCCTGAGCCGGTCCGGGGACCTGGTCGACGACTTCCTGATCGAGGAAAGCGACGGTGTCATTCACGTGCTGAACGCGCCGTCGCCCGCCGCTACCGCATCCCTGGTCATCGGGAGGCACATCGCGGGGCGGGCCGCTGATCACCTCACCCGGTGATCGCCCGGGCTGCGCCAGCCAGGCTGCGCCAGCCAGGCTGCGCCAGCCAGGCTGCGCCAGACTGCGGCCCGGGGCAGGGCGTAATGCACGTCAATCGACATTTGGTATTTTTGTGAAATAGGGCAGTAAAGCTACTGCTGATACAAGGACGCCCACTCCACTACTAATACCTATGGGTTAAGACGGTATTAGCAGAATACGGCTCACGTCGGGCAATTCCTCCTCCTGGCGCTGCCTTGGCAGCGTACGGTAGTCGCACTAAAAGGCACCCAAGGGGAGGGGAAGCTTAATGTGGTGTCATGTCTCATTGGGCACAGGTGTCAGTTCCCGGGCGCGGCGATCCGGCCGGAAGAAGGGCCGGATCGCCGTGGCGGCGGCCGCCGCGGCGGCCTTAGCGGTCACGTCAATGTCCGCTGTCCCGGCTGCGTCCGCGAGCCCGGACGAAACCGTCATCGTCACCGCGACGGGGCTGCTGAACCCGGCCACCGCGGTGCTGGAGCTGGGCGGCACCATCGTGACCCAGTTCCACCTCATCAACGCGGTCGAGGCCCTGGTTCCCACGGCTCTCGAGCCGGTGCTGGCGGCGCTGCCCGGCGTCACCGTCACCCCGGACGTTTCGGTGAACGTGCAGTCCACACCGGAATCCACCGGGCCTCACACGCCGTCGGACGTGTTCCTCCAGGAGACCGGGGCCACCCGGCTGGCGTCGCAGGGCGATACCGGCCAGGGAGTCACTGTGGCCGTGGTGGACACCGGGATAGACAGCCTGCCTGACTTCTCGGGCCGGCTGCTCGGCGGGGTCGACCTGACCGGCGGGAACAACCCGTTCCAGGACGACTACGGGCACGGAACCTTCGTGGCCGGGCTGATCGCCGGCGACGGGGCCTCATCGGACGGGCAGTACTCGGGCGAGGCGCCCGGAGCCCGGCTGGTGTCGATCAAGGTGGCGGGGGCGGACGGCATCACTAACCTGAGCACGCTGATCACGGGCCTGCAGTGGGCGGTTGATCACCAGAACGTCTACGGCATCAAGGTCCTCAACCTCTCACTGGGGTACGAGTCCAGCCAGTCCACCGTCATCAACCCCCTGGACCAGGCGGTCGAGGCGGTGTGGAACTCGGGGATCACGGTAGTGGCCTCGGCGGGCAACGCCGGGCCGTTCAACGGCACGATCCTGTCCCCCGGCGACGACCCGCTGGTCATCACCGCCGGCGCGCTGGACGACATGGCCACGCCGTCGGCCGCTGACGACGAGATGACCAACTTCAGCAGCGTCGGGCCGACCTCTCCGGACGGCCGGGTCAAGCCTGACCTGGTCGCGTCGGGCCGTTCCGTGGTCAGCCTGGCCGCCCCCGGCTCGACGATCGACACCGACTACCCCTCGGCCCGCATCGGCCCGGCCAACTTCGTGGGCTCGGGCACCTCGTTCAGCGCCGCGATCACCAGCGGGGCGGCGGCGCTGGTGCTGGCCGCCAATCCCGGCCTGACCCCCGACGAGGTCAAGGCACGCCTGCTCGGCAACACCAACCCTGGCCCGGTCGGCAACCCCTTCGTCGACGGCCACGGGGCCCTCAACGCGTACGCCGCGGCCACCTCGGGCCCCATGGACCTCCACCAGTCCACCGGCGGCCTCGTCGGCGCCGTGCTGGGCGCCACTGTCTCGCTGTCGCCTGTCGGCTCCGCCGACACCTGGAACCCCAGCCTGTGGTCCGGGCTCACCCTGGCTCAGGCGCCCGGCGGCGGGACCTGGAACGGCTGGTCGTGGAACGGATCGGACTGGAACGGCTGGGTCTGGAATGACGGTGGCTGGGCCGGGGCCGCGTGGAACGGCGAGGACTGGAGTGGCTGGGCCTGGAACGACGCTGGCTGGGCTGGGTCCGCGTGGGCGGGCGCGGCCTGGAACGGCTCCGCCTGGGACAGTTCTGGCTGGAACTGACAGAAAGCCGGCGTCGGTCAACCATGAAGATCTCCAGTGCTACCGGGGCCATCGTTGCTGTTTCGGTCGCGGGCGGAGTGATTACCCTGGCCGTCGCGTCCAGCCAACCCATCCCGGGCCAGGCAGACGCGGGCCAGTGGACCGTCGCGGCGACGATGAGCGTTCTGGCCCTGGCCAGCTGGGTGTGGCCGGTTGTCGTGTACCGGGGTGGCGAGTCCGCGGCGTTCAGCATGGACGAGGGCTTCTTCGTAATCCTCGCCCTGCTCGCCACCCCGCTGCTCACGTTGGGGACCCTGGCCCTGGTGACGATCCTGGCCCAGGTGGTCCGGCGACGTTCCCTGGTCAAGTCGGCCTTCAACGCCGGGCAGGTCCTGATCGCGGCGGGCCTCGGGCTCGCGGTGAGCCGCGGTATCGCCGCGCCCTCGGACGCGTTGACCGCGGCCCAGGTCGCGGCCATGGGTGCCGGTGTGGGTACCTACTTCGTCGTCAACACGATCCTGGTCGCCGGCATCGTGCGTTCCATGGGCACTGCCTGGGACGAGTTCACCCGCGATCTCCCGATCCAGATCACCCTCGCTGGCGCGGGGGCACTAGCAGGCGGGATCCTTGCCCTGGCCGTCCAGGCCCGTCTCTGGGCGCTGCTGCTGGCTGTTCCGGGGCTGATCCTGGAGCGCCAGCTGATCAGCGCCCGGTTCTCGGCCCTGTACGACCGGAGCCGGATGAAAGGCTTGTACGAGGTCACGCTGGAGGCCAACAGGGGGTTGTGCCATCAGGCCGTGCTCGACACGATCCTGGGGGCGGTACGGCAGTTGCTGCGCAGCCCGGGGGTCATCCTGACGGCGGTCGAACCAGGCCCCGGGCAGCTCGCCGCCCCGATGACCGTGGCCGACCGGCGCCAGTGGCTGGTGGCGTCGGGACGGCGGAGGGACGAGCCGTTCGATGACGCCGACCGGGGCCTCCTCCAGGCCCTGGCGGCGGTGGGCAGCGGGGCGCTCAGCAATGCCGAGCTCTACCAGCAGGTCCGCATCGAGCGGGAGAGGCTCTCCTCGATCACCCTCAACATCGGGGAAGGCGTCTGCGCCACCGACGCGGGCGGGGGGCTCACGTTCGTCAACCGCGCCGCGGCCGGCATGATCGAGCTGCCGTCGCTCGACATCACGATCGACGATCCGGTGAGCGGTGACGCCTCGATGGCCCCTGACTTCCTTCTCGCGCCAGCCCGCGAAGCCATGCGGACGGGCCGGACCGTCCGGGCGGACGACGCGCGGTTCCGCGGCAAGGACGGCGAGATCATCCCGGTGGCCTACACGGTGTCAGCCGTCGTGAGTGACGGAGCGCCGTCGGGCGCGGTGATCGCCTTCCGCGACATCACCGAGCGCAAGGCCTTCGAGGACGAACTCCACCGTCACGCCTGCCACGACAGCCTCACCGGCCTGGCCAACCGCCGCCTGCTGGTGGAGCGCCTGGATCAGGCACTCCGGCGGTCGGTGCTGGACCGGAAGACCCACGCCTTGATCTTCGTCGACGTGGACCGCTTCAAGAGCATCAACGACAGCCTGGGGCACGTGACGGGCGACGGCTTCCTCAAGGCGATCGGGGCCCGGCTCACGATGATGGTGCGCAGCGGGGATCTGCTGGCCCGCTTCGGCGGCGACGAATTCGTGGTGCTCCTGGAGGACGTGGGCGGGGTGGACGTGGCGGTCGCCGCGGCCCGGCGCATCTGCGCCGCCGTCCAGCAGCCCATCGTGCTCCCCGATGGCTACGAACTGGTCGCCAGCGTGTCGGTCGGCGTCGCCCTGACCGAGCCGGGCAAGAGCGCCGACGACGTGCTCCGCAACGCCGACGTGGCCATGTACGAGGCCAAGGTCAAGGGCGGGGGAGGCACCTACAAGGTGTTCGACCAGGTGTCCATGGGGACCCGCTCGTCCGAGCGGCTCCAGATCGAGGCCGACCTGCGCAAAGGACTCGAGCGCGAGGAACTCGAGGTGCATTACCAGCCGTTCTACTCACTCGATTCGGAGCACATCGTCGGCGCCGAGGCCCTGGTCCGCTGGCGGCACCCGGCCAACGGCCTGATCAGCCCGGAGAGTTTCATCCCGATTGCTGAGGAGACCGGGCTGATCCTTCCGCTGGGCCGCTACGTGCTGGACAAGGCGTGCCAGCAGGCGTGCTCGATCCGGGACCGGCTGGGGGTGGACCTGCCGATCAGCATCAACCTCTCGCCCCGGCAGTTCCAGGAGAGCGGGCTCCTGGCGCACGTGGGAGCGATGCTGCAGGCGACCGGCCTGCCCCCGGAGCTGCTCATCTTCGAGATCACCGAGAGCATGGTCATGGCGGACCTTTCCGGCGCCCGGGAGATCATGAAGAAACTGAATAAGCTGGGTGTGCGCCTGGCTATCGACGACTTCGGCACCGGCCATTCCTCGCTCGCGTATCTTAAGCAGTTCCCCGTCCACGAAGTAAAGGTGGATCGCGCGTTTGTCCAGGGCGTGGCCGAGAGCCCGGTGGATTCGGCGATCGTCCGGGCCGTCATCGACCTGGCCAATGCCATGGGCATCGCGGTGGTCGCCGAGGGTGTGGAAACCAGGAGCCAGGTCGCGGGCCTCAAGATGATCGGCTGCGAAGTCGCACAGGGCTTCTATTTCTCGCCGCCGCTGTGTCCTGAGGAGTTCGATCAGCTGCTCACCCGGCAGCTTGCCCCGGTTGGGGCCTGCCCAACTCAGCTCCCGGTAGGAAAGTGCGATGGTGTCCCATAGTCGGTGCAACCAGCGCACGCGGCTTCGCTGCCGAGTGTGATCGCGAGCCACCGCAGTCACAGAATTGGCAGACTTGGCTAGGTTTGCCGGGCTTAGCCGAACGCGGCGGCGAAGCGGGAGCGCAGGTCGCCGAGACGCTCGACCGGCTCGTTGGCGAACACGAGGCGGAGGTACCGCTCGCCGCTGGGCCCCCAGCCGATCATCGGTGTCGCGGCCACCTCGGACCGGGTGAAGAGGCGCTGGGAGGCTTCCCCCGCGGACAGGCCCATGCTGGGACAGTCGATGAGAAAAGACCATCCGCCGTCCGGGCGGATGCACGGGTAGCCGGCCAGCTGATCCAGCATGTACTCGCAGCGTTCCTGCCAGGTACGGGTGGCCGCGGCCACGTCCTGGGCAGCGTCGGGATGCCGCAACGCCGCGGCCACGGCCTGCTGGGCGAGGCCGACCTGGCACACCACGTTGGTCAGCCCGACGAGGCTGATGTCCCTCATGATGGGTGCAGGCCCGACCACCCAGCCCACCCGCCAGCCGATCATGCGCAGTTCTTTCGACGCCGAGCCGACCGTGATGGTGCGTGCGGACAGGCGCGGATGAGCGCCCGGGTGCACGGACAGGCGGTCACCGAAGACGATCCGCTCCATGGCGGCGTCCCAGATGAGCCAGGCGCCATGGTGGTTGAGCGGGCCGGCGATGTCGTCGAAATGCTCCCCGGACAGGACCGCCCCGGTGGGCATGGCGGGGCTCATGAGCAGCACGGCGGCGGTTTGCGGGCCGATGGCTGCGGCCAGTTCGCCAGGATCGGTGACCCAGCCGCCTTCGCCAGGCACGCAGCGCACATGCCGCGGGATCCCGCCCGCGAGCCGGATGCGGTTGACCAGCCCGGCATAGATCGGGTCGCAGATGACGACTTCCTGGCCGGGTTCCACCGTGGCCAGCAGGACGTTGAGGATGCCGTTCAGGCCGCCAGCGACGCTGACGCAGTCCGTGCCCGGGTCGTAACGGCGGCCGGTCATCGCACTGACGTGCCCGGCCGCGGCCTCGCGCAGCGCACGGTGCCCTTGGAACGGCAGGTAGCTGTTCGCGTCATCGGCATCCACGGCGGCATGGGTGGCCGCGCGGGCCACCGCGGGGGGTGGCACGTCGGTGTCGAGGTTCTCCAGCCGCAGGAAGCCGGGGTTCCCGGTGGCGTCGGCGGCATCGCCGATCTCGTCGACGCCGATTCCCGGGATATGCCGCAGCCGCGAGACGGTCATGAAGGCTCCCTCCGGACGGATGACATGCTCCCCGGCTAGCCGCGCCCCGCCTCGGCGAAGTGCTCCTGGCCGAGCACGGCGAGCAGTTGCAGCGGCCTCGCCGTCGCGCCGATTCTGTGGGATTTGAATGGTATGGTTTTCCCATGGAGGCTGTCGTTGACCAGGCTGGCCGGATCGTTCTGCCGAAGTACATCCGCGACGCACTGGGGCTGCTCCCCGGTACGACAGTGGATATCTCGCCGTATGGCGCCGGCGTCCAGGTTGTGCCCGCCGGCCGGACGGCACGCCTGGTTGAGGAGGACGGCGTGCTCGTCTCGTCTGGCGAGACGCCTGTCGATGACGACATTCTCTTCGCTCTTATCGACGCGGGCCGTAAGTGACTGTCGCGGTTGATACGAGTGTCGCAGTCCCGCTGCTGGTCCGTTCCCATCGGCATCATGCGGAAGTGGTCCGGTGGTGGGACGGGCAGGAGCTTGCGCTGAGCGGACACGCGCTTGCCGAGACCTATTCCGTTCTCACCAGGCTGCCTGGCGATGCCCGGCTGGGGACAGGCGATGCAGCGCGCCTGCTCGACGCGCGGTTCACGACGCCCCTGGTACTGAGCGGCGGACACGCCCGCAAGGTGCACGCGACCCTTAGCCGCATTGGCATCGCAGGGGGCGCGGTCTATGACGCACTGGTGGCGCTGGCCGCCAGGGAACACGGGGCGCCGCTCGCGACCCGGGATGCGCGGGCACGCGGCACTTACGACGCGGTCGGCGTCAAGGTGATCGTCGTTCCGTAACACGGCCTGTTGACACGGCTCGCAACGCGGTACTGCTGGCGACTGGCGCCACGTACCGCCCTTCTCAGTACTTGTTCGCGACGAACAGCGTCTGGGCCGGGAACCTCGTGAGGATCTCGGTGCCGTAGCCGGTGACGACGACCTCCTCCTCGATACGCGCCGCGGAGATGCCGTCGGAGGCTGGGCAGTAAGTCTCCATCGCGAAGACCATGCCCGCCTCGAGCTCAAGCGGGTTCTCCAGCGAGTTGAGCCGCGAGATGATCGGCCGCTCGTGCAGGCCGAGGCCCAGCCCGTGCGCAAACTGCAGGCCGAAGGCGGCGAGCTCGTTCTCGAAGCCGAAGTCCTCCGCCCTGGGCAGCACGCGGGCCACGACGTCGGTCGACACGCCGGGCTTGATGGCGGCGATCGCCGAGTCCATCCAGTCCCTCGCCTGCTTGTAGGCGTCGCGCTGGCTGTCGGTCGCGCTGCCGACTCCGAAGGTGCGGTAGTAGCAGGTCCGGTAGCCGTTGAAGGAGTGGATGATGTCGAAGAAGGCCTGGTCGCCGGGCCGGATGATGCGGTCGGTGAAGTTGTGCGGGTGCGGGTTGCATCGCTCCCCCGAGATCGAGTTGACCGCTTCCACCTGGTCGCTGCCGAGCTCGTAGAGGCGCTTGTTCGCGAGCGCGACGATCTCGTTCTCGCGGACGCCCGGCTTGAGCGCCTCGGCGATGTCCTGGTAGACGCCGTCGACCATCGCCGCCGCCTGGTTGAGCAGCATGATCTCGTCCTGCGACTTGATCACGCGGGCGTCGAGCATGGACTGCTGGGCGTCTCGCACCGTGATGCCCTGGCGCTCCAGCTCGAACAGGAACGGGGGCTCGACGATGTCGATGCCGAGCGGGGCGCCGGCGACACCGGCCTCCGTGAGCAGCGACTTGATCTCGGTCACCGCGTCGCGCATGAGGCCCGCCTCGGGGGCGACGGCGCCGCGGAAACCCAGGAACCCGGCCCGCCAGTTCTCGTCCGGCAGCCACTTGGAGTACAGCTTGTGATGCCGCACCGCCGAGCCGAAGTCCCACAGGATCGGGTCGCGGTCCCGCAGCAGCAGCGCGTAGCGGATCATCTTGTCGCCGAGGGCGCCGCCGATCCACGTCTGCGTCGTGTAGCGGATGTTGTAGAAGTCGAACAGCAGGAAGGCGCCGCACTCACTCGCCTCCAGCGCCGCCCTGGCCCGGGCGATGCGGTGGTTGCGCAGGCGGCCGAAGTCGACGCGCTCCTCGTAGTCGACCCCCATGTGGCCGGGGGCGCCGATGGGCCGCACGCCCGCCGGACGCTCCGGCGAGCCGATGGTGGGTGCGCCGTCAGTCAACCCGTCCTCCTGCGATCGAGGTGCAATCGATTGCGACTCTTGGCCATTATCCGCCTGCCTGTCAAGTTCGTCAGGCGAAGAGCTCGGGATGCTTCTCCAGCTCCAGCCGCGTGCGGCGGATGTGCGTCACCAGCACCCGCTCGCCGTCGTCCAGGTCCTGCCTGCGGATGCAGTCGAGCAGCAGGCGGTGCTCCATGTGCGTGACGCTCAGGCCGGCGGCATGCGCGGCCAGCCTGGTGAACTCGCGCCGGTAGTGCTGGGTTGTGTTCCACATGCGGTGGATGATCTGCCACATCTCGCTCGATTCCGCGCCCGCGTAGCTGGACAGGTGGAACTTCCGGTCGGCGCGCATGAAGGCGTCGAGATCGGCCCCCGCCTCCATCTCGTCCACCAGCCCGCCCAGACGGTCGACCGCGGCGCCGTCAAGGTGCGGCATGCTGGTGCGAAGCAGGAGAGGCTCCAGCCGCTCGCGGATGAGGTAGGTCTCGACGCACTCGCTGAGGGTCAGCTTGGTGACCCAGGCGCCCGAGTTCGCGACGAGGGTGACGAGCCCCTCAGAGTCGAGCATCCGCAGCGCCTCCCGTACGGGGATACGGCTCGCGCCAGAGCGGGCCGCGACGTCTTCCTGCCTGATGCGCTCACCAGGCAGGTAGCTCCCGTCCAGGATGGCGGTGCGGAGGCTGTCCGCGATCCGGTGGCTCGCGACGTTCTCGCGGTAGCCGGCGTCGTAACTCATCGTGGTCCCCGTGTTTGGTGTCCCCGTGTTTGGTGTCCCCGTGTTTGGTGTCACTGGGCTGGATGCCCGGGATGCCACAGCTTGACCGCGGCGTCCTTCTCGTACGCCTTGCCCCCCGGATAGCTCACGAGCTCAAACTGCATGCCCCACGGGCTGAGGAAGTACTGCCAGCGTTGCCCGGCCGAGGCGTTGCGGCTCGCGACCGGGCCGGCGAGCAGCCGCACGCCCTTCTCGCGCAGGTAGGCGACGGCCGCATCCATGTCGTCGACGTAGAAGGCGACGTGGTGGCCCCCCAGGTCGCTGTTGCGCGGCTGGGCGCGCCGGCCTGGCAGGGGCTCGTACTCGAAGACCTCGAAGTTGAGGCCGAAGCGGCAGCGGTAGAACCGGATCTCCCGCACGACCGCGCGCGGGTCGACGTTGAGGTGATCGAGCATCCAGTCGTCGTCGCGGCGCATCTCGGGCAGCGAGTAGACGTAGTCGAAGCCCAGCACGCCGGTGAAGAAGGTGTGTGCCTGCTCCATGTCGGGGACCGTGATGCCGACGTGGTCGCCGCCGCGCAGTCCGGGGATGCCTATGCCCATGGGTCCTCCTCCACCAGATATGTATCCACTATTGCGGGATCCGATCGGCATCGCCAGGATTTTCGTTATTTTAATCGTTGAAATGGATACATTCGCGCGGTAGCCTCCTGTCAGGCGGTCAGTACATCGAGGGGATGCGGATGCCACGAGAGAAGCGCCTTCAGCCCGGATCGGAGTGGGTCGAGCTGAGCACGACGGCGGCCGACTGGAAGGCCGCCGAGCCCGGGCTGCTCGCGACCATGCTCGGGCAGCTGCACCTCATCCGCGCCTTCGAGGAGACGGTCCTCGAGCTCGCCGGCGAGGGCCTCGTCCACGGCCCCGCTCACTCCAGCATCGGCCAGGAGGGCGGCGCGGTCGGCTCGATCGTCTCGCTGCGGTCGAGTGACGCCGTCAACGGCTCCCATCGCGGCCACCACCAGTTCCTGGCCAAGGCCATCACTCACGTGACCAAGGGCGCGGCGGACCCGGCAGACCTCGTGACGCCGGAGGTCCAGACCGTCCTGCAGCGCACGCTCGCCGAGATCCTCGGGCTGGCCCAGGGCTACTGCAGCGGCCGCGGTGGCTCCATGCACCTGCAGTGGTTCGAGGCCGGGGCGCTCGGCACCAACGCCATCGTCGGGGGCGGCGTGCCGATGGGGGCCGGCAACGCCTGGGCGCAGAAGCACTCCGGCACCGACGACCTCACGGTCAGTTACTTCGGCGACGGCGCGGCCAACATCGGCTCGGTGCTGGAGAGCCTCAATCTGACGTCCGCGTGGCGGCTGCCGCTCTGCTTCTTCATCGAGAACAACCTCTACGCCGTCTCGACCACGGTCGGGGAGGCCACCGGGGAGCCGCGGCTGTCGGCACGCGCGCTCGGCTTCGGCATCCCGGCCTGGCGGGTCGATGGCATGGACCCGCTCGCCGTTCACCTGGCGATGCAGAGGGCGCAGGAGAGGCTGCGCGCGGGGGAGGGCCCGGTAGTCATCGAAGCGCTCGTCTACCGATTTTTTCACCAGAACGGTCCGTTCCCAGGCAGCGCCTTCGGCTACCGCACCAAAGAGGAAGAGGCGGCGTGGCGGGCCCGCGACCCGCTCGGCCGGGTCGCCGCGGAGATGACCAAGCTCCGGCTCATCGACGAGGCGGGACTCGCATCCGTCCGCAAGCAGGCGCAGCAGGCCATGCGACTGGCCGTCGACGCGCTCGTCGAGCGGGACCCGGACGCCAAGCCCGGTATCCGGCGCATCCGTCCCGGGCTTTGGCCGGACCCCGCGTTCGTGGACGTCGGCATCCGGGGCGACCTCGCTGAACTCGCCGGTGCGCGGACGGTCGAGGAAAAGGACTTCACCGGCCAGCTCTCCCGCGGCAAGTTCATCGACGCCGTCTGGCGGGTCATGGACCGGCGCATGGGCGAGGACGGCCGCATCGTCGTGCTCGGCGAGGACGTGCACCGTCTCGCCGGTGGCACGAACGGCGCCACCAAGGGCCTGGCTGCAAAGTATCCCGGCCGCGTGCTCGGCACGCCGATCAGCGAGAACGCCTTCGCCGGGCTCGGCGGCGGACTCGCCCTCGACGGCCGATTCCGCCCGGTCGTCGAGTTCATGTACCCCGACTTCATCTGGGTGGCGGCCGACCAGGTGTTCAACCAGATCGGCAAGGCCCGCCACATGTTCGGTGGCCGCAACCCGGTCCCGCTCGTGCTGCGCACGAAGGTCGCCATGGGCTCCGGCTACGGCTCCCAGCACCTCATGGACCCCGCGGGCATCTTCGCGACCAGCCCCGGCTGGCGGATCATGGCCGCCTCGACCCCGTACGACTACGTGGGCCTGATGAATGCGGCGCTCGCCATCGGGGACCCGGTGCTCATGCTCGAGCATGTCGACCTCTACACCGCCGAGGGCGAGATCCCGGTCGACGACCTTGATTATCAGATCCCGTTCGGCAAGGCCGCCGTGCGGCGCGAGGGCCGGGACGTCACGGTGCTCACGTATCTCTCGATGGTCGAGCACGCACGGCAGGCGATCGAGCTGACCGGGGTCGACGCCGAGCTCATCGACCTGCGTTTCCTCGACCGGGCGAGCCTCGACTGGCGATGCGTCGGCGACAGCATCAAGAAGACGAACGCTGTGCTCGTCGTCGAGCAGGGCGCGCGGGGCACCTCTTACGGCGGCTGGCTCGCCGACGAGATCCAGCGCCGCTTCTTCGACTGGCTCGACCAACCCGTGCAACGCGTGACCGGTTCCGAGGCGAGCCCGAGCATCTCGAAGGTCCTCGAGCGCGCCGCGATCGCCCGCACCGAGGAAGTCGCCGCAGGCCTCGAGCGGGTGCGCGCCGGCTTCGGGAGGGCCGGCTGATGGTGTCGGTCGTGCGGATGCCCAGCGTGCTCGCTGGCGCACAGGAGGCGGTGATCGCCACCTGGCTCGTCGCCCTGGGCGACACCGTCTCCGTCGGAGACCCGCTCGCTGAGATCGAGACCGAGAAGGCGGTCGTCGAGTACGTTGCGGAGGAAGCGGGGGTCGTCGGCCGGATCGTGCTCACCGCGGGTGACTCGGGCGAGATCGGCACGCCCATCGCGGTGCTTGTCCAGGAGGGTGAGACCGACGCCGACATCGACGCCGCCCTCAGCGGCGAGGCGCCCGCCGCTCGTGCTGCCTTCACCACGGGGGGGTCCGCCACGCCGGCGGCCGTCTCCGTCCCTGACCCAGCCGCTCCCGCCACCCCTGACGCGGTCTCGCCCTCCGCCCCCGTCATCCCGGCGCCCGTCATCCCGGCATCGGTCCCCGCGGCGGGCCCCGTGGGCCCCACCGGGCCCGCTCACCCGGCCGCGCGCCGGCCGTATGAGAGCGAGCCGGGGCACGCTGCCCCCCCGGGCCGCATCTTCGCGAGCCCGATCGTCCGCAAGATCGCCCGCCAGGAGGGCATCGACCTCGCCACGATCGCGGGGACGGGCCCGGACGGCCGGATCGTCCGCCGCGACCTCGAGCGGCTCGCCAGCCAGGCCGGCCCGGGCGCGGGCGAAGCCCGCAATGGGGCCGAGGCGGCTCCGCGGCCGGCTACCGCCCAGCCGGCTACCGCCCAGCCGGCTACCGCCCAGCCGGCTACCGCCCAGCCGGCTACCGCCCAGCCGGCGGCTGCCCGGGCACCTGCCGCCGACACGCTCATCCCGCACACGCCGATCCGGCGCGCCATCGCACGCCGGCTCACCGAGAGCAAGACGACGACGCCGCACTTCTACATCACCACGGAGTGCGTCGTGGACGAACTGCTCGGGCTGCGCAAGCGGGTCAACGAGACCGCGCCGGTGAAGGTCTCAGTCAACGACTTCGTCATCATGGCGGTCGCGGCGGCCTTCCAGGACATACCGGAGGCCAATGTCACCTGGAGTGACGAGGGACTGGTCGCGCACGCCTCCGTTGACCTGTCGATCGCCGTCGCGACCGACGGCGGACTGGTCACGCCCGTGCTGCGCGGCGTCCAGACCAAGCGCCTCTCCGCGATCGCCGCGGAGGCGCAGTCCCTCGCCCAGCGCGCCCGTGACCGGCGGCTGCAGCAGCACGAACTGGAGGGCGGCGTCTTCTCGATCTCGAACCTCGGCATGTACGGCACGCTGGAGTTCTCCGCGATCATCAACCCGCCGCAGTCCGGCATCCTCGCGGTGGGCGCGGCCAGGCCGCAGGCGGTCGTCGCCGACGGCGCCGTGACCGTGGCCAGCGTCATGCGGTGCACGCTCTCGGTCGACCATCGCGCGATCGACGGGGCCCTCGCGGCCCGCTGGCTCGCCGCGTTCACCACCCGGATTCAGCAGCCCCTGGGCATGCTCGTCTGAGACACCGGGATGCTGACTAGGCATCCTTCGCGCGGAATTGCCCCCTCGCCGCCTTGGTCAGTGACAGCCTGGGGTTGGTCCCTGCGCCCGGGGGTAGCGGGGCAGGACCCGATCTCCATGTCACGGCCCCAGTGGCTGGCCTGGTCCCCCGCTCGGAGGAGGAAATGATCTGTGAGCACAGCTGAGCCCCGGGAAGGGCTGCTCCTTCAGCACCGTCAGGAGAACGGCGTTGCGGTGGTCACGGTGACCGGCGACGCTGACGTAGCCACCTGCGCTGCGCTGCGTGACGGCCTCTTGCAGGAAGTAGCGGACGAGAACTCCCGCGGTCTGGTGGTGAACCTGGCCGGCGTGAGCTTCATCGATTCGACAGGCATCGGGGTCCTGGTCGGAGTCTGGCGCCGGACGAGGGCCACTGACGGCAGCCTGGCGCTGGCCTCGCCGTCGCGCCAGGCCCAGAGCGTCCTGGACGCCACCGGCCTGACCAAGGTCCTGTCCATTTACAGCACCGAGGAAGAGGCCGTTCAGGCCTGCGCCCAGCCGGGCATGCCCAGGCCCGCACCGGAGTGAGCCGTTTCCCGTGTCATGACCTGGCGGGGTGGTCGACGCGGGAGCCGCATACCTTGAGCCGGCGGTCGGCGTGTCCAGTGACTTCCAGGTTGCGCTAGCCGTCCGGCCGGCTCGGTGATGTGATGTGACGATGTTCCCGAAGTATCGTCTGGTTGTTACTAGGCTGCGGGCTGTCTGGGCTTGCTTGTGAGCTGTTCGCCTACGGACCCGTGCCCTGGCGGGCCGGAGAGAGCCGGATGACAGCGCTACCTGCTTTCCCCGAGCACGCCGGGCCGCGTGACCGGGATCCACTGGCCGGGGGGCCTGGGCGGCCTGCGCTGAGCGAGCGGCTGCCGCGGCCCTGGCTTTTCCCGCTGCTGGTGTTCGCGGGCAGCTGGCTGGTGATCGTGGCTGCCTGGTATGGCTCCGATGTTGTTTATGGTCATGGTCATCCGTGGGCCTGGCACTTCCTGTTCAAGGACGCCAAGTACTACCTGGCCATCGCCGAGCATGGCTACAAGCCGACGTCGCCGTTCCCGTGGGGCCGCGGCTCTGAGATCGACCGCCGCACCGCATTCTTCCCGTTCTTCCCGCTGCTGATCCGGCTCGCCAGTTACCTGACCGGGGGCAACTACCTGATCGCCGGACTCGCCGTCAGCGTGCTGGCCGGAGCCGCGTCGGCGGTCGGCGTCTGGGTACTGGCGGCTCGCCTGTGCGACCGGCGGGTCGCTGACCGCGCCGTCATGCTGTACTGCTTGTTCCCGGGCGCGATGACATTCGGCATGCTGTACTCCGAGCCGCTGGCTGTCGCGCTGGGCGCGGGCGTGCTGCTGGCCCTTGTTGACCGGCGGTGGCTGGCCGCGGGGATCATCGGCGCGGTCAGCACCGCCGAGCGGCCGACCATGATCGTTCTTGTCGCTGTCTGCGGGGTCGCGGCGGCCCAGGCGATCTGGTCCCGCCGCGAGTGGCGCGCTCTGATCGCTCCGGCCCTTACCCCGCTCGGCATGCTCGCCTTCTTCGGCTACCTTGGGCGCCGGTACCACAATTACGCGTTCTGGTTCCGCGTTGAACGGGACGGCTGGAAGCAGCACGTCGGCTGGGGCGAGCACACGCTGCGCATCGTGGTGTGGGCCGACCCGGGCACTTCCCGGTACCCGGTCTACAACGTGCTGCTCATCGCCATGTTCGTCGCCGCTGTGGCCGGCATCGCCCTGATGATCGCCGCCCGGCTGCCGATCCCGGTCAGCCTGTTCGCCATCCTGGTGGTGCTGACCTGCGTGGTGTCTTCTGACCAGAGCACTAAGCCGCGCTTCATCTGGGCCGCGTTCCCCCTGTTCATCGGCGCGGCCGCGAAACTGCCCCGGTTCCTGTACTGGCCCATCCTCGTCCTGTCCGCCGCAAGCCTTGCCTTCCTCACCAGCTGGTGGCCCAACCACTACTTCGGACCCGCCCCCTGACCACGACGCGCCGGCCGGCGGGTCGGCGCCTGGCCTTGCCCGTGCGGGGCGCGGCTCAGGGGCGCGGCAGGACGGTGAGCAGGTTCTTGTCCCAGACGAAGATGGTGTACTGGCTGTAGCGGTAGGTCCGGGCCGGCGTGCCGAACGTCGCCATGACTTCCTTGGTATCGGGGAAGCCGACCACGCCGGTGAAGCCGGTGAACGGCTTGGTGCCGGCGTATCCGTCATAGACCACGACGAAGTTCGCCGATTCGCGGCTCGGGTCGTACCATTCCGTTTTCACCAGCTGCCTGGTGGCACGGAGCGTCGCGCCAGCGCGGTCGAGGGACCTGACCTTGACCCGCTCCCCGCTGGTAAGCGTCACAGCGTTGGCAGCCCAGTAGCCGGACAGGCCGTAACGCAGATGGTGTGTCTCCAGCCAGGAGGTAAGCCGCGCGTTCTGCGCGGGAACCACCGGCTGGCGGATCGCGAACACCAGCCCGGCGAGGTAGCCGCATAGCACCACGATGAGCACCGGCGCGAGCCGCATGGCCAGCAGGCGCCTGGCCAGCAGGCGTCCGGCAAGAGCCGCGGCGAACGGAAGAACGGGGGTGATCTCCCGGGTGTAGGTGATCTCCACGGCGTGCGTGCCCACCGCGAAGGCCACCAGGTTGATCACGATGCCGGCCAGAAGCAGCTGCGCAACCACGTCCCGGTCCCGGGGGAACCGCCATGCCGCGACGGCGATCGCGCACGCGCCCAGCGCGGCCCCCACGAGGTGCAGCATTTCGAAACCGCTCCGGACGGCCTGGCGCACGCCGATGAAGTCCGCGCCGGCCAGCACCAGCAGGCAGATGCCGGTGACGCGCAGGTTATGCCAGAAGATGACGTTGAGCGGGGACAGTTGCGTGACGGGCTGGACCTGGATCTCCCCGCCGATGGCCCGGAGGACGTGTGGGCCCGCCAGGCCCGCCACCCCGGCGGCGACGGCGGCGACGGCTAGCGCAATCTCGTAGCGCTGCGACGCCAGCGGCTGCCGCTGCCAGACCGTGGCCCGCAGAACACGGAACGCGCACACGATGGCGAGCGGCAGCACCGCCACATAGAACACCAGCACGTCCGCGATCTGGGCCCAGGCCAGGATGAGCCCGACGGCGACCGGCACGTACCAGCGCGGGAGGGCGCGGTCGATGATCAGCCAGGCCAGCAGCACGGGAACCGACGTGCCCAAGTGGTCCGGCGAGTTGAGCAGGGCGTACGTTCCGGCGTCAAGCTGCGGGGCGATCATTATCCCCGCCGCTATTGCGGCCCGTGCCACCGCCTCGCGCCCGGTGGCCTTGCCCATGGCGAGCAGGGCCACGAGCAGCATCGCGAGCGTGTAGGTCAAGGCTGCGGCTATGTGCACCGCATCCGCATTGAGCCCGTGCACCAGCTCGACCAGCATGTACTCGGGTACTTCGGTGGTGTAGTAGGTGACGTCGCCGGTTATCCAGCCATGCAGCAGCAGGTTGCCATGCAGCATGTCCCAGCCCTGCAGCGCCTGAGACGCGCCATCGGAGTTCGTGGCGTTGGTCTGGGAAAGCCGCAGATTGGCGGCGAAGGCGACGACCAGGCCCACCCCCCACGCGGCTACCGCGAGCCAGCGGCTTCGTGGCCAGCGGCGAAGCGGGTGCCGGTCGCGGCGGGCCGCCGGGTCGGCCGTGCCCGGCGTGCTGCGAGCCGCCGCGCTTTCTGCAGGGGCGTCAAAGGATGATCCCCCGGGGGAGTGCATGAGCGTCATTGCATCATCTCGCGGCCGTCCGGTGCGAAATAACCCGAAGTTACGCGGAACTCGGGGCGAGAATCTCGTGCCTGACCAGGTACGCGGTTCCTCCTTCCTGACTGTCACCTCTGGCTGCGGCTTACCCGGCGCCGGGCGCGAACGCGGTGACCGCCGGGCGGGGTTCAGGCATCCCAACGCCTTCCAGTGGCCATCTTCACGGCAAACCCTCCCGGACCGCTTCCCAGCACACCGGAAAGTCCAGGTCACGGCCTCAAGGGGGGCGGCACTCCCTTGAGCGCCGGACTGGGCGCCTTATGGCACATTTTGGGACGTTACCGGCTTCGCGGTCCGTATACTGCCGGGGTGATGAATTCTCGGCGGGTAGCCGTTATCCTCCCTGCCTACAACGCTGAGGCGACGCTATCGCGCACAGTGGCGGAGCTCGATCGGGAGATCATTGACGAATTAGTACTCGTCGATGACGCAAGCACCGACCGGACGGTCCTGCTCGGCCGCGAACTCGGCCTGGACCCGATCAGTCACGAGGCCAACCGCGGCTACGGGGCCAACCAGAAGACGTGCTACCGGCAGGCGCTTGAGCTCGGCGCGGACATCATCGTCATGGTGCACCCGGATTACCAGTACTCCCCGCTGCTCGTGCCGGCGATAGCGGCGATGATCGCGTACGGCGAGTACGACATGGTGCTCGGCTCCCGCATCCTGGCGCAGGACTCGGTCGCCCGCGGCATGCCGCGCTACAAGTACGTCGCGAACCGGTTCCTTACTTTCGTCGAGAACGTCGCGCTCAGCCAGAAGCTGTCCGAGTACCACACCGGCCTGCGGGCCTTCAGCAGCGAACTGCTGGCCGGCCTGCCGGTCGAACGCAATTCCGACGACTTCGTCTTCGACAACCAGATCATCGCCCAGGCGGTCGCCGCGGGCGCCCGGACCGGCGAGGTGTCCTGCCCCACCCGTTACCAGGCGGACGCGTCGTCGATCAACCTGCGGCGCAGCATCCGCTATGGCTTCGGCGTGCTGCGGACGAGCGCGGACTACTGGATGCATGTGCACGGCGTGAGCCGTTGCTCCTATCTCGACTTCGACCCCACGGATGTGCTCAGCCGGCCGGCGCGGATCGACGGCCGCGCCCCAGCCGCAGGGTCGGCCACGGCTCAGCAGCAGGTCAGCGCCCAAGGCAAGGCCTCGGTCAGCGAGTAGCGGCCCGGCCGCGCCGCGGCGCAACCCGGAGCCGGCGGTTCTCACCCTGACCCGGCATGAGGGAACAACTAATGGCGAAGTCATTGAACCTGGATAGGCCACCCCGGACCGGAAGGAGGCAGCGCTTGAACATAGCGAGCATCGGGCTTGTGCTGTTCTCCGTCCTCGCGGCGGCTACCGGTCAGGTCATCCTCAAGCACGGCATGCAGATCGCGACGGCGCGGGCGCACGACTCCGGCGGTTCGCTGGTAATCCACACGATCACCACGCCGTGGGTGCTGCTTGGGCTGGTGGTCTTCGGGATCTCGGCGGTGGCGTGGCTGGCTACCCTGGCCAGGGTGCCGTTGAGCGTCGCCTATCCGTTCAATGCCATGGGGTACCTTGTCATCCTGACCGCGAGCATCATCGTGCTCCATGAACGTGCCACCCTGCTGACCTGGGCGGGCTCGCTCCTGGTCGTGTCCGGTCTCATCATCGTGGTGTTGTCCAAGCCCTAGCAGTCACGAGCGCCTAATCGCTGGCTTCAAGGATGATCAATTGTCGGAGACCAATGCAACCTTGGCGTACTCCCGCACCCCGGCCCCTCCGGCCAGCCGTTGCGCGTGGTGCGAGCACCAGTTTGACGACGCCGACGACCGTCTTGCCGGCCGGACCGTGTGTACCCGGTGCGGCGTCGCCACGACCTCGCCGTGGCCAAGTGACGCGCAGCTTGGCGAGGCCTACGGGGACTGGTACCGGCCCGCGAACGGCCGTTTCTCCGGCCTCGGAGACAAACTGCTGCGCCGCAGCCGCTCGGCTCTCGCCGGCCGGCTGCATCGGGTGCTGCCGCGCGGGCCCGTCCTCGACGTCGGCGCCGGAGACGGGACGCTTGTCCGGGCCTTCATCCGGCACGGCAGGGAAGCGGTCGGCGTCGATCCCTACGCCTCGGCGAACCACCCGCACGTGCGCGACGTCGAGCTGGAACAGATGGACGGCAGCTGGTCCGCGGTCATCTTCTGGCACTCGCTCGAGCACCTGCGCGAGCCCGTCCGCGCGTTGCGGCACGCGGCGACGCTAGCCGCTCCCGGCGGGATGCTCGTGGTCGCCGTGCCCAATGCGGCGAGCCTGCAGGCCCGCACCTTCGGAGACCGGTGGCTGCATCTCGACGTGCCTCGTCACCTGGTGCACATCAGCCCGCCGGCGCTGGTGTCCGCGATCGAGGCCGCGGGGTTCCGGGTCATGCGAGTCAGCTACCTGCGGGGCGGCCAGGTCGTGTTCGGCTGGCTGCACGGGCTGGTCGGCAAGTTCTTCCCGGGACACCCTGATCTCTACGACGCCATCCGGCGCAGCGAGGCCCGCCAGACCGCGCATAGCCCGCTCTTCCGGCTCTACACGCTCGCCGCCGCCGTGATCACCCTCCCCGCGGCGCTGGCAGCAACCGGCTTCGAGGTGGCGGCGCGCGCGGGGGGAACCGTTTACGTCGAGGCCCGCCGCGAAGCCGGCCAGGAGCCCGCCGCAACCGCGTAGTCGCGTCGCCGCGCAAGGCGTCACTGTGCCTCTGAAAATGTCAGACCCAAATCCGAACATGGGCCCTGGTGAAACGTGATGAAGACCTCGGGTGCGCCGCCAGGGACTCGAACCCCGAACCCGCAGATTAAGAGTCTGCTGCTCTGCCAGTTGAGCTAGCGGCGCTTGGAACGCAGTGATGCTAACAGTATCTGGGCCCGGGAGCGAACCGGCACATCGACGCCGCCGCGCCGAGACGGCGATCCGGACACCTGGATACAAACAGCCATATACCTCCGCCGCAGAGGTTTCACGCCGAAACCGCCTGCCACGCAGGAGGTCTCGACTCGTGTGCGGCTCTATGGGATAAAAGTTCCGTGCTGTGGGTGGGAAGCCCAGCCGACCGGCTGGGCTCATGGATTCTGCGCGGCCGCGCGGCCTCATGATGGCTGCGGTGGCCGGGCAACCCCAAAGGAGGGGCCATGTCAATGATCTCCGGTAGAAAGGCTCGCGGCGGCGGGTCCCGGGCCCGGGGGGCGGTGCCCGCCCAGGGCGCCCGCACGACCTCGCGCGCCCGGCGGACTGCGGTCCGCGCGCTTCCGGTCGCGGCCGCGGCCGGCCTGGCCGCGCTGGTCGTGCCGGCCGCGCCCGCGGCGGTCAGCCAGGTCCGCCCGGCCACGGCGGTGCCCGCGTTGAGCGGCCCGATCCTGGCCGGCAAGCAGGATCCCGCGCCGCTGTCCATCGCACAGTGCCAGGCCAAGTACGGCATCAACTGCTACACGCCGGTCCAGTACCGGACGGCCTACAACCTGAACCCGCTCTACGCCCGGGGCGTGACCGGCCAGGGGAAGACGATCGTGATCGTCGACTCCTACGGCTCGCCCACCATCAGGAATGACATCAAGGTCTTCGACAAGCAGTTCGGCTTCCCCGACCCCGACCTGCAGATCGTGAAGTTCGGCAACGTCCCCCCCTTCGACCCCACCAACGCGACCCAGGTCGGCTGGGCCGAGGAAACGACGCTGGACGTGGAGTACGCGCACTCCATCGCGCCCGGCGCGAAGATCGTCCTGGCCGAGACCGCGGTGGCCGAGACCGAGGGGGTGACCGGCTTCCCGGAGATGATGAACGCGGAACAGTCGCTCATCAACGCGGGCGTCGGTGACGTCATCTCGCAGAGCTTCGGCGCGACCGAGAACACCTTCCCCGGCTTCAGCCAGGGCAACTACTCCAGCCTGCTGAACCTCCGCTACGCGTACAAGGACGCGCTGGCCCATCACGTGACCGTGCTGGCCGGGTCCGGTGACGCTGGCGCGACCGACTACGAGAGCGACGGAGCCACCCTGTACCCGTACCGGGTGAACTCCTGGCCGTCGTCGGACCCGCTGGTAACCTCGGTGGGCGGCTCGCAGCTCTACCTGGACAACGCGGGTAACCGGCTGCAGCCCGACTCGGTGTGGAACGATGGGTTCGGTGCGGGCGGCGGCGGGGTGTCCGCGGTCTTCCCCCGGCCGCTGTTCCAGATCGGCGTCCGCGGCGTGGTGGGCAGCCACCGCGGCACCCCGGACATCTCGATGAGCGCCGCGGTCAACGGCGGGTGCTGGGTCTACTGGTCCTTCGCCGGGACCGGCGGGGCGGCCTGGTACATCATCGGCGGGACCAGTGAGGCCACGCCGATCTTCTCCGGCATCGTCGCCCTGGCCGACCAGGTGGCCGGGCACCGGCTGGGCCTGATCAACCCGGCGCTGTACCTGCTCGGCGCCGCCAGCCAGCACGGCGTCAACACGGGCCTGGTGGACATCACCACCGGGAACAACAGTTTCGGGGGCGTCACCGGATTCGACGCCGGCCCGGGCTACGACCTGGCCAGCGGATGGGGCACGATCAACGCCGCACGGTTCGTGCCGGCGCTGGCGTTCACCGCCTCGCACTAGGGACCGGGGCCTGGGGCCGGCCGCCGCGGAGGCGGCCGGCCCCAGGCCTTCCGGCGTTATCCACGCATCCGGCCGCCAGCCTGGCTCCGCTCAGCCGCCCAGGAGGCGCCCGGCCAGCCGGGCCAGCCGGGACGGCCGGCCGCTCCGCGCCTCGGCCCGGTCCGCCCAGCTCATCGCCTGCAGCCCGGCGTTGGCGCCGAGCCAGCGCAGCGGCTCGGTCTCCCAGGGCCGTGACCGGTGCCCGACCCAGGGCAGCCGGGTGATGTCGCTGTCGTTCTTCAGCACCAGGTCGGCCAGGGTGCGCCCGGCCAGGTTGGTGGTGGCCACGCCGTCCCCGACGTAGCCGCCGGCCCACCCGAGCCCGGTGGCCCGGTCCAGCCCGGCGGACGCGCACCAGTCCCGGGGTACCCCGAGCGGCCCGCCCCAGGTGTGCGTGACCTCGACGTCGCCCAGGGCGGGGAACAGCTCCTGCAAGGTCCGGCGCAGCGCGCTGAACACCGCCGGGGAGCGGTCGAACTCGGGCCGCACGGCCGAGCCGAAGTGGTACGGCGCACCGCGGCCGCCGAAGGCCAGCCGCCCGTCCGCGGTGCGCTGCCCGTAGATGATCAGGTGCCGGAAGTCGCCGAACGTCGGCCGGCTGGCCAGCCCGATCTGGTCCCACACCGAGTCCGGCAGCGGCGCGGTCGCGATCATCAGCGAATACACCGGGGCGATCGCCCGGTGCAGGCCGGGCAGCTCCGGCGTGTAGCCCTCGGTGGCGCGGATGACGTACTGCGCCCGGATCGTCCCCCGCGTGGTCCGCAACAGGCCGGGCGCGATCTCGGTGACCGGCGTGCCCTCGAACACGCGGACCCCGCGGCGGCGCACCGCCTCGGCCAGCCCGCGGGCCAGCCGGGCCGGGTGGATCGCCGCGCAGTGCGGGCTGTACGTGGCCGCGACCACGCCGTCCGCGCTGACCTGCTCCGCGGTCTCCGCCGCGGTCAGCAGCCGCAGGTCGTCTTCGCCGAACCCGTAGGACCGGGCCTCGTTGATGTCGTCGATGGCCCGTTCCAGCTGCGCGGGGGAGCGGGCCAGCTGCAGCGTGCCGCCCTTGGCCCAGTGGCAGTCGATCCCCTCGGTGGCGGCCACGCGGCCGACCTCGTCCACCGTGCCCTCCATGGCCCGGTACATGGCGATGGCCTGGTCGCGGCCGGCCATCCGCTCCAGCTTGGCCAGGGACGCCGGGAAGTACGCCGAGCACCAGCCCCCGTTGCGGCCGGAGGCGCCGAAGCCGGCGATCTCCCGCTCGCAGACCGCGATGCGCAGCCCCGGGCTGGCGCTGGCCAGGTAGTACGCGGTCCACAGCCCGGTGAACCCGGCCCCGGCGATGGCCACGTCGACGTCGAGGTCGCCGGGCAGCGGGTCGCGGGGGGACAGGTCCCCGGGCACCGAGCCCAGCCAGTAGGACAGTGTGCGGTACGGCATTCGCCCATCGTGACATGTCCGGCCTGGTGTCCGGTCCGCAGCATCCGTGGGCTGCTGCCGCCCCGCTGGCCCGCAAACGGCCGGCCTCGCGTGCGTGAGCACTCCCCGCGTCGGGCATCCTGAAGCCATGCCCGCTGACGTGCCCGCCCCTCTGCCCGCGCCTGGGCCCGCGCCCGTGCCCGCGGGGCCCGGCCTGCCGCCGCCGCGCCGTTCCCGCGGCCCGTACCGGGTGTGCCTGGTCTGCCTGGGCAACATCTGCCGCTCGCCCATGGCCGAGGTGGCGCTCCGCGCCGAACTGGACCGGGCCGGGCTGGCCGGCCTGGTCGAGGTGGACAGCGCGGGGACCGGCGACTGGCATCTGGGCCAGCCGATGGCCGAGCAGGCCGCGGCCGAGCTGGCCCGGCGCGGGTACGACGGGTCCGCGCACCGGGCCCGGAAGATCCAGCGGTCCTGGTTCGGCCAGCGCGACCTGATCCTGGCCATGGACCTCAGCAACCTCGCGGCGCTGCGCACCCTGGCCCCTGACGCGGAGGCGTCCGGGCCGCGCCTGATGCTGTTCCGGTCGTTCGACCCGGACCTGGCCGGCGAGCTACTCGGCGATCCCTGGGACGGCGCTGTGCCCGACCCCTACGGTGGCCCGCAGTCGGCCTACGCCCAGGCCCTGGATCTCGTCCAGGGCGCGGTGCGCGGCCTGGCAGGGCGGCTGGCCGAGGTGGCGCAGGTCCCCGCGGCTCTGCCGTCCCCTGGGCCGGAGGTCCCCGCGAGCGGCCCGGGGGAAGCATGAGCGAGCCGGACCCGCATAGAGCGGGGGATCCCGCAGCGGGGGATCCCGCAGCGGGGGATCCCGCAGCCGGGGACCCCGCAGCCGGGGACCGAGGCGCCGGGCGCCCGGGACCGGCCGCCCGGGCCCCCAAACTCGCCCGCCGGGTCCCTGAACTCGCCCGGCGGCTGGAGCGGATCACGGGCACGGAGGTACGCGAGATCCGCCCCGCCGGGTCGCAGCATCAGTGGGCTCATTACCAGGTGACGCTGGCCGACGGCCGGGTGGCGTTCGCCAAGGCCGCCCGCCAGGACCTGGGCGCCGTCTTCGAGGCTGAGGCGCGCGGGCTGCGCTGGCTGGCCGACGCCCACGCGGTGCCGCTGCCCGAGGTGCTCGGCTGGGATACTTCGACACTGGCGGTGACCTGGCTGCCGCGGCAGGCTCCGGACGAGCACGCCGCCGAGCAGTTCGGCCGCGACCTGGCCGTGCTGCACGCGGCCGGGGCGGCCCGGTTCGGCAGCCCGTGGCCGGGGTTCATCGCCACCCTGCCGCTGGGCGACCGCTCCGGTGACACGGTCACCGTGGCCGCCGAGGCGACCGTGCCTGGCCCGGTGATGGCCGGGGCCGAGGCGGCCAGCCCGGTCGCGCTGATCAGCGGCGCGGGCGACTGGGCCAGCTGGTACGCGGTCAAGCGGCTGCTGCCGTACCTGCGCCGGGCCGCGGGCACCGGGGTACTGACCGGCTCCGACACCCGCCTGGTGGAAGAGGTGATCAGCCGGATCGCCAGCCTGGCCGGGCCGCCCGAGCCGCCCAGCCGGATCCACGGCGACTGCTGGTCCGGCAACGTCGTGTGGTCCGGCGGCCGGGGCTGGCTGATCGACCCCGCCGCGCAGGGCGGCCACCGGGAGACCGACCTGGCCATGCTCGCCCTGTTCGGGGAGCCGCACCTGGACCGGATCCTCGGCGCCTACCAGGAGGTGGCCCCGCTGGCCGACGGCTGGCGCAGCCGGGTCCCGCTGCACCAGCTGCATCCGCTGCTGGTGCACGCCTGCCTGTTCGGCCGCTCCTACCGGGAGTCGGTGCTGGCTGCCGCCCGGGCCGCCCTCGCCGCGGGCTGAGGGAGCTGCCCGGATCGGTTCGTTGCGGGATCTTCTGCTTTTTCCGCAACGACAACCTCGCGCGCGGCCGGTGACCCCGGTCGTGGCGGGACGAGCGGCGGCCTGGCCCCCGCGGCTCAGGCCGCTGGTCCCCCGACGTCCGCGCGGGGGGACCCCATGCCGGCCGGGTCAGTGGTGCCGGCCGGGTCAGCGGTGCCGGCCGGGTCAGTAGGGCCGGCCGGGTCAGCGGTGCCGGCCGTGTCAGTAGGGTCCGCCTGGTCGACGTCGTCCGGCTCGCCCTCGCGGGCCTCGGGGTCCAGCGGCAGCGTGATCCGGAACGTGGCGCCCTGCCCGGGCGCGGTCTTGAGCGCGACAGTGCCGCCGTGCGCGGCCACGAGCGCGGCCACGATGGCCAGCCCCAGGCCGGTGCCGCCGGCCGTCCTGGTCCGGGCCTGGTCGGCGCGGTAGAACCGCTCGAACACGTGCTCCGCCTGATCCTGCCGCAGGCCAGGGCCCTCGTCTGCGACCTCGAGCACGACGCTGGGCACGGGCTCGCGCGGCCCGGCCAGCACCCGCACCGCGACCGGGGTGCCGTCGGGAGTGTGCGTCAGCGCGTTGTTCATCAGGTTGCCGATGACCTGGCGGAGCCGCACCTCGTCGCCGAGGACCAGGAACGCCGCGCCGGACCCGACGTCGAGGGTGATGTCGCGGCCCGGGGCGATGATCCGGGCGTCCTGCACCGCGTCGGCGGCCAGTGTGAGCAGATCCACCGGCCGGTGCTCGATCGGCCGCTGCTGATCCAGCCGGGCCAGCAGCAGCATGTCCTCGACCAGCACGCCCATCCGGGCTGACTCCTGCTCGACCCGCTGCATGATCCGGTCCATGTCGGCCCGGGTGAGCCGGCCATTGCTGCCCAGCTCGTTGCCGGCCCCGGGAACGAGCTGGGCGTCCGGCGCGTCGGGCTGGTGCGCGGCGGATGCGTCGTCCTGCATGCCGCCAAGCTGGCGGTAGTACTCCGCGTACCCGCGCATCGCGGTGAGCGGGGTCCGCAGCTCGTGGCTGGCGTCCGCCACGAATTGGCGCATCCGCTCCTCCGAGCGCCGCGCGGCCGCCTCGGACCGGGTCCGGGCGTCGAACGACGACTCGATCTGGGCCAGCATGGTGTTCAGCGACCGCCCCAGCTGGCCGACCTCCGTGGCCGGGTCCTGGTCCGGCACCCGGCGGGACAGGTCACCGGCCGCGATGGCCCGCGCGGTCTTCTCGATGTCGGTCAGCGGCCGCAGGCTGGCACGCACGATGGCCACCCCGACCACGGCCAGGGCGACCACGATGATCACACTGACCAGCAGGTCGAGCCGGGCCAGCCAGCCGAGGGTCTGGTTGACGGCGCCGAGGTTCTCGCCCACGACGATGATGACGGTTTCCGAGCCGCCGACCGGACCGAACGGGCTGTACACCTGCGCGGAAGTCTGCGTGGCGATGACCAGCCAGTTATCGCCGCTCCGCAAGCCCGGGACCGTGGTCAGCTGACCGGAGTGAGCCTTGAGCCAGGCCTGGCTGGTGGGCACGTCCGGACCTGGCAGAGGCTGACCCGACTGGGAGGTGGGGGTGAGCACCTGGCCCCCGGTGTTGAGCACCTCCACGATTTCCGGCGGGGCGTAGAGACCCGTAACGTGGCCGTTCGCGTTCTGGATGCGGTTGTACATGCCCGTTACCGTGGTCCCCGCCTGCCCCTGCAGGTAGCTGCGGAACACGGTGAGGCTGGCCACGCTGATGATGGCCAGCGCGATGATCACCAGCGCAAGCAGCGCAGTGATCATCTTGACCCGCAGCGGGGTACGCCCAGGCAGCCGCCGCAGGTCCTCCCGCCAGCGATGCAGCCTCGACGTCGTTGTCATTGCCAACGAGCTAGGAAGAGGGCAGCCGCAGCACGTACCCGACCCCGCGCAGCGTGTGGATGAGCCGGGGCTCGGTGGTGTCGACCTTGCGGCGCAGCACGGACACGTACGACTCCACGATCCCGGTGTCGCCCCGGAAGTCGTAATCCCATACGTGATCGAGAATCTGCATCTTCGATAGCACCCGGTTGGCGTTGCTCATGAAGTAGCGCAGCAGCTTGAACTCGGTGGGGGAGAGCTGGACGTGCTGCCCGGCCCGCCACACCTCGTGACTCTCCTCGTCCAGTTCCAGGTCGGCGAACTTCAGCCGGGGGGTGGGCTCGGCCCCGTCCCCATGGGTCCGGCGGAGCACCGCGCGGATCCGCGCGATGACCTCTTCCAGGCTAAACGGCTTGGTGACGTAATCGTCCCCGCCCAGGGTGAGGCCGCGGACCTTGTCCTCCATGGCGTCCCGGGCGGTCAGGAAGACCACCGGGATGCGGGCCCCTCCGCCGCGCAGGCGCCGGACCACGTCAAAGCCGTCCATGTCGGGCAGCATCACGTCGAGCACGATGAGGTCGGGCCGGTGCCGCTGCGCGGCCTGGACCGCCTCGGAACCGCCGGTCGCGGTGAGTACATCGAACCCGGCGTAGCGGAGGCTGGCGGACAGCAGCTCAAGGATGTTGGGCTCGTCCTCGACAACGAGAAGCCTGGCCCCGGGCTGGGTCCGCCCATTAGTCGACGGCATGGTCATGGCCTGCATTTTCCGGCCTGAACCTGAGTATTTCCTGAAGGCCGCCTGGGTCTGGCCTGATGATCAGGCGAAACCGGGCCGGGGCCGTCTGGCGGCTGGCCCGCGCGCCTGCCGCTCAGCTCGCGTCCCGGTCGCCCCAGCGGGTGATGGCCGCCGCGCGGGACTGGGCGCCGAGCTTGGCGTAGATGCGGTTCACGTGGTTCTTCACGGTCTTCTCGGCTAGCACCAGCTGGGCCGCGATCTCGCGGTTGGAATGACCCTCGGCGATGAGGGTCATGATCTCGGCTTCGCGCAGGGACAGGCCAAGCGGGCGGGCGATGCTGGGGATGCTGCCGGTCCTCAATCGAACCTCCGGGCCACGCTACCAGCGGTACAGGATGCGACGCATGGTATGAAGATCGCCACACCGAGCGCAAGAGGCCTTCATGGCACAACTTGCACACGATTGCCCATGCCGGTGCCCTTAGCCCGCGCGGGCCGGTCAGCCCACCTTCGAGCCGGTGATCAGGCTCTTGGGCACGGGCTGGTCGTTCTTCATCGCGTCGAACAGGCGCAGCGCCTCCGCCCTGTTCCAGATCACGACGTCGCCGACGGCCAGGAGCGGCGTGCTGCTGATGGGCACCGTGGTGGTCTCCGGGTGGCGCAGCGCGAACGCGACCTGGACGAGCTGGTAGAGCTGGGTGCCCTTGTCCACGGTGAGTGAGCTGACGGCGCCGTTGGCGGCCGGGAACGACGCGAACGGGTTGGCCAGCGTGCCGGCACTGGTCATCTTGGTCAGCAGCGCCTTGATGAACACCCGCTGGTCCTGCTCCCGCTGCAGGTCCTGGGTGGCGAACAGGTGCCGGGTCCGGACGAAGCCCAGGGCCTGCGCCCCGTTGAGGTTCTGGCAGCCCTTCGTCAGGTGCAGGCCGGACGCCGGGTCGTTGAGGTTCTGCGGGATGCACATGCGCACCCCGCCCACCGCGTTCACCACGTTGACCAGGCCGCCGAACCCGATCCCCATGTAGTGGTTGATCTTCAGCCCGGTAGCGTTCTGCACGGTCTCGGCTAGCAGCTTGGGGCCGCCGAAGGAGTAGGCGGCGTTCAGCTTGTTCATGCCGAACCCCGGAATGTCCACGTAAGAGTCGCGGGGCAGGCTGACCAGCACGGACGGGCCGCCGTTGGACGGGACGTGCAGGATCATGACCGTGTCCGAGCGGTGCCCGCCGATGCCCACCCCGGTGGCCAGCTGGTGTTCCTGCGTGACGGTCAGCCCCTGGCGGCTGTCCGACCCGGTGATAAGCCAGTTCGTCCCGGCCGAGGCGGCCGGCCGGCCCGCGTAGTCGACGAGCACGTTGGACCGGGTCAGCTTGGAGTTCAGGTAGAAGTACGCGACCCCGCTCAGTACCAGCAGGACCACGACGACCAGGGCGATGATGGCCAGGACGCGGCGCGGGCGCAGCCACCGCCGGCCCCGGCCGGAAGAGCCCCGCCCGGAGGAGCCCCGGCCGGAGGCGGCCCCGCCTGATCCCGGCGGCCGGCTTCCCTGGTATTGCGGCGCGGGGCGCCCGCCGCGTCCGCCGCGCAGCGGGGGCTGCTCGGGCCAGGCACCGGGACCGGGGTAGCCAGACCCGCCGGGGTGCTGGCCACCCGACTCCCACACCGAGCCCCGGTTCCCGCCGCCGAGCTGGCTGTCGCTTGGCTCAGCGGCGCCCGGGTAGCCGGGACCGGCCCGCCCGGATGACCGCGGCGCGGGATCGCGGAACCAGTCGTCAGGTGCGTCGCTCACGCGGAACCCTCCCACCAGATCGTCACCACTGACCGCCCGGAAGTGCCGAGGTCGGGAGGCGCGCCAAGGTGCCCCGCCTCGCGGAGCGCCGCTTCCACGTCGCTGGCGCGCTCGGGTGGCAGGCAAAGCCGGCGCCTGGTGGTCTCCACCAGCTCACTCCCTGTCGCGTAATCGGCCTGAGCCGGACGATTCCATTTAGTGTGCCCTGCCCGCAGGCCCATCGCGTCCAGGATCGCCAGGACGTCGGTGGCCGTTGGCCCTTCCGGCCGCTCCAGATCATGGAAGAGCAGCCACAACGGGTTGAGGGAAATCAGCGGATGCGCGGCGGTGAGTTCCACGACCACCTGCCGGCGCGCGTGCCGGGTGAGCGCCTCGATGAACGGGACGAGGTCCGGCACGTTGTACAGCACGTTGTGACAGGTGACGAGGTCGGCGGGCGCGGCCTGATCGGCCACGTCCGGCCACCGGCCAGGCAGCAGCCCGGGCTTCAGGCCTGCCGCGCGGGCCCGCTCGGCCAGCCGGGCCAGCATCTGGTCGTCGGTGTCCACCGCGGTCAGCGCGGTGGTCCGGCTGGCCAGCGGGAGGCAGGCCGCGCCCGCCCCGGCGCCCACGTCGAGCACGCTCCCCGGCGGATCGAGGACGGCCTGCTCCCGGTCGTAGGAGGGCCCGGCCGGCGCCTGGCGCAGGCGGTCCGCGCGGCGGGCGAACACATCCCGGGGCAGCACCCAGGGTGACTCGGTCACGGCGGAGGTGATGGGCTCGGGAATGGCCCAGCCGGCCAGGTCGTCCCGCCAGTGACAGAGCAGGCCGCTCAGGGACGGCATGGGGAACCTCCCAGGTCCGGTGCGCCGCAGCGGGTGCGCACACTGTGCCGGGCCGGGCACGGTAACCACGACCCCCGCCTCCTTCACCGCTTTCCGCGGTTCCCGCGCTACCTGAACTCTTGCCCGATCTGGGGTCGAAGTCCACCGGGGACGAGGGAAGGCCAGAAACCTGGGAATTTTTGCGGTCACCGGGAAGCCAGAAGGTCCGGCCGCTCTTCCGGCCGGACCTTCTAACCTGCTGCTTCCCTGGGGTGAGCGATGGGATTCGAACCCACGACATCCAGGACCACAACCTGGCGCTCTAACCAACTGAGCTACGCCCACCATGGCCGACGGCTGCATGAAGCATAGCGGCGCCGGGGTAGAACTCTGAACCGGATACCGGACTATCCACCCGCGGACCCAGCGTCCGGGCCGCCCCCGCCGTCCCCGCCGGGGGCCGCGCGGCCTGCCGCCGCGACGCCGTAGCGGCTGGCGATCTGGCGCGCGGTGGCCGAGTCCGGGCCCGGCTGCGGGACGAAGATCGCTTCGCGGTAGTAGCGGAGCTCCTGGATGCTCTCCCTGATGTCGGCCAGCGCCCGGTGCCCGCCATGCTTGGGCGGGCTGGCGAAGTAGGCCCGCGGGTACCAGCGCCGGGCCAGCTCCTTGATGCTCGACACGTCCACCATGCGGTAGTGCAGGAAGGCGTCCAGTTCGGGCATGTCACGGGCCAGGAAGGCGCGGTCGGTGGCGATGGAGTTCCCGCATAGCGGCACTTTCCGCGCGTCCGGGATGTGGCTGCGCACGTACCGCAGCACCTGCTCCTGGGCCTCGGCCAGGGTGACCCCGGAGGCCAGCTCATCGATCAGGCCCGAGGTCGTGTGCATGTCGCGGACGACGGGCAGCATCCCGTCCACCGTGTCGGCTGGAGGCTTGATCACGAGATCCACCCCCTCATCGAGCACCGTAAGGTTACCGTCCGTAACCAGGCAGGCGATCTCGATAAGAGCGTCGCGGGCAAGGTCAAGCCCGGTCATCTCGCAGTCGATCCAGACGAGCCGGTCAGTCATCCCCCAAGACTAGAGCCTCGGCGAGGGTCCCTCGCCCACGTCCCCCACCAGGTCAGCGCCGTGGGGGCGGCCCGCCAGCGCCCGGATGTGCTCGGGGACGCCGATGCCCGGGGCTAGCGTGGGATCGGGCTGCTGCTCACCGAACGTGAGGACCGCAGGCAGGACCCCTGCCCAGACGTCCAGCCCGTAGTCCTCCGGGTCGTCACCAGGGGGCCCGGTGCGCACCTTGACCGACGCCTCGGTGAGCGGGACCTCGAGGACCGCGGTGGCGGCCATTTCCTTGCGGGACGGCGGCCGCGCGGCTGCCCACCGGCCCGGCACCAGTTGCTCGGTGATGACCCGCAGGGCGTTCATCCGCTCGTCGTCGTCCCGGACCAGCCTGGCCGTCCCGAAGACCACCGCGCAGCGGTAGTTCATCGAGTGGCTGAAAACCGCCCGGGCGCAGACGATCCCGTCGAGGTGGGTGACCGTGACGCAGACCTCGTGGCCGTCGGCGGCCAGCAGGCTCCGGTTACCGGACGAGCCGTGCAGGTACAGCCGGTCGCCCTCGCGGCCGTACGCGGTCGGCAGCACGACCGGGACGCCGTCGATGGTCACGCCCAGGTGGCAGATCAGGCCCGCGTCGAGCACCGCGTAGAGGTCCTCGCGGTCGGTCCGGCCGCGCTCCTTGTGCCGGTGCAGGGTGGTCCGCCCCGTGCTTGACAAGTCCGGGGCGGACGGGCCCGCGGTGGATAGCGGGGTCTCAGTGCTCATGATGGACTACCGTACCGAGGAAGTGGACCGTTGACTGTAGCCACTTCACCGGAAGATGAGATGACCACTTTCTCCCGGGGGCCGGTGCGGGCCCCGCGGCAGGCATCGTCGCGGGAGGCATCGTCGCGGCTGGGATCGTCGCGGCAGGCGTCCCCGCGGCTGGCCGTGGAGCTGGCCGTGGCCGCGGACCGGGACGCCCTGCTGCCGCTCACCGGGCAGCTCGCAGCCCAGCTGCGTGATGCCCTGGCCGACGGCCGGCTGGCCGCCGGCGAGCGGCTGCCGTCCACCCGCGCGCTGGCCGCCACCCTGGGCGTGAGCCGGACCGTGGTGACCGTGGCCTACACGCAGCTGTTCGCGGAAGGCTGGCTGGAGGGACGGCACGGCTCCGGGACCTACGTGGCGCAGGGCGCAGCCGGGCCGCTTCCGGCCGCCACGGCCACCGCGGCCCCGCCACAGGCCCCGTGGGTCCAGCCGGACCCGGTGCCCGCGGTGAACCTGTGCCCTGGCATCCCGTGGCAGGCCGGCATCGACCAGGCGGCGTGGCGCCGGGCCTGGCGTCACGCGGGCACCGAGCCGGTCCCCGCCCAGGCTGATCCCCGCGGCCGCGGGGCGCTGCGCGAGGCCCTCACCGGTTACCTGCGGCGCAGCCGCGGCGTCTGCGCCACCGCGGACCAGATCCTGGTCACCCGCGGCGTTTCGGCCGGTCTCGGCCTCGTCGCCTCCGCCCTGCTCCGGCCGGGTGACGGGGTCGGCGTCGAGGAGCCCGGCTACCAGGCGGCCCGGGCGGTGTTCGCCTCCCGCGGCGCACGGCTGGTGCCGTGCCGGGTGGACCGGGACGGCCTGGTGGTGGACGAACTCCCGGACGGCCTGCGGCTCGTCTACACCACGCCCGCACACCAGTACCCGCTGGGCGGCCGCCTGCCGGTCCCGCGCCGCCAGGCGCTGGCCGCCTGGGCCCGGGCCACCGGGGCGCTCATCGTCGAGGACGACTACGACGGCGAGTTCCGCTACGACGTCGCGCCCCTGCCCACCCTGTTCGGCCTCGACCCGGACCTCGTCATCTACCTCGGGACCACCAGCAAGACGCTCACCCCGGCGCTCGGCGCGGGCTGGCTGGTCGCCCGGCGGGACCTCATCCCGGTGCTCGCCGCGGCCGCGGCGGAACTCGGCGAGCGCGTGTCCGGGGCGGTCCAGCACGCGGTGACGGAGTTGCTGGCCAGCGGGGAGATGGAACGGCATGTGCGGCGGATGCGCCACGAGTACGCCCGGCGCCGCGCGGCCATGGTGGCGGCCCTCAACGGGCTCACCGGCGACACCGCCGGGATGCACATGGTCCTGGAGCTACCGCCCGGCTTGGCCGCCGCGGTCGCCGCGGCCGCCTCGGAACGCGGGGTCGAGGTGGCCACGCTGGACCGCTACTTCGCCGGGCCGCCTGCCCGCGAGGGACTGGTGCTCGGCTACGGCGCGGCCGACCTGGCCGCGGTCAGCCGGGGGTGCCAGGTCATCGCGGAGATCCTGGCCGGGGTGCCCGGTGCGCGGGGCGCCGGGGCGCCGCGCTGACCGCCGAGCGGGCCGGTCAGCTCTTCGATATCGATGGCCCCCGGTCCGGCCCCGCTGCACCCGGGCACCTGGGAGGCGCCGAAATGGCCGCCGCGGGCCCAGTTGCGGCGGCGCTGACACCCGGGCCGGGCGGAGCCCGGGAAGGGCGCGGGCCGCCCCGCGGGCCAGCCATGGGCCACGTGCCACGAGTCGAGCCAGCTGACGATCTCACCCGCGCGCACCACCGGTCCGTCGGTGAACGGCGCCCACGGGTGACCGATCACGCCGATCTGCAGGCACAGCCGGCCCTCGTTGTTGACCCCGGCGAGACCGTCCCGGGCGGGGGGCGTGGTGGGCTCCCCAGGGGACGGGCCCGCCGCGGCGGGCGTCTGCCGCTGGCCACGGCCGTGCGTCCAGCCGATGCCCTGCGTCCAGTCCGCCCCATGAGTCCAGCTGGTGTCCCGCGTCCAGTCGCGGTCATCGGCCCAATCCGGCTCCTGCGCCCACTCGCGGCCGCGCGTCCAGTCGTCCTGCTGTTTCCAGTCGCGGTCCCCGGCGCAGTCAGGGTTCCGCGCCCTTGATCCCGGGGCGGAGTCCGGGGCCTGCGCCCAGCCGCAGCCGGTACTCCAGCCTGGCTGCCCCGCCCCGGGGCCTGGACCCCAGCCCAGGCCCGCTGACCGTGAGCCCCATCGCGGTCCGTCCGCCCAGCCGAGTGCCCGCCCGGCCCGGACCGCCGGAATGAGCTGCGCCACCTCACCCGAAAGCGGATTCCACACCAGATGGGAGGGGCGGCCAAGTTCGATGAGGTGTTCGGCCGCGGTCCGGGCCGATACCCTCATGGGGTCGGCGTGCAGAACCAGCCAGACCGCGCGCGGGGCGCCTCCTTTCAGGCGGCCGCCGTCAGCAGCCGCTGAGAGTCGCTCGGCACCCGGCATCCACGCGTCAGTCACTACGATCCTTCCGAGGGATCCAGGCCCCTGGCCGATCTGGCTCCCTTAAGTACCTACGCCAGGGCAGCCCAATAGTCCAGAGTGCGGGCGGGCGGCCCCGGGCAGCGACGCGGGACAGGAGTGAGGGCTGTGGCGGATGACGATGTCCCCGGGATCGACGACGTCCCCCGGCTCGGCCGGTGGCTGCACGAGAACGGCGTCACGGCCACCGAGGCCCCGCCCCGGGTGCGGCTGATCGCGGGGGGCCGGTCCAACCTGACGTACCTGCTGGAGCCGGGCGAGGAGGCCGCCCCGCTGGTGCTGCGTCGGCCGCCGCTGGGCCATGTGCTGCCCACCGCGCATGACATGAGCCGGGAGTACCGGGTGCTCAGCGCGCTGGCGGGCACCGATGTCCCGGTGCCCGTGACGGTGGCCGTGTGCCAGGACGCTGACCTGATCGGGGCGCCGTTCTACCTGATGGCGTACGTGCCGGGTCTGGTGCTGCGTACCGCCGAGGACGGGACGAGGCTCACCCCGGCTCAGGCACGGCAGCTGTCCGAGGGCTTCACGGACATGCTCGCCGCGATCCACGGGGTGGATCTGGCCGCTACCGGGCTGGCCAGTTTCGGCCGGCCTGAGGGCTACATGGAACGGCAGCTGGCTCGCTGGCAGCGGCAGTGGGAGCTGTCCGCCACCCGGGAGGTGCCCGGGTACAACGAACTCACCCAGCGGCTAGCCGATGGCCTGCCCGGCCGGTCCGCGCTCCCGCCCTCGGCCGGGACCCTGGTGCACGGGGACTACCGGCTGGACAACACGCTGGTCGCGCTGGACGCCGGTGACACCGCCCGGCCGGCCATCGCGGCCGTCCTGGACTGGGAGATGTCCACCCTGGGCGACCCGCTGGCCGACCTTGGGCTGGCCCTTGTGTACTGGACGGAGCCGGGTGACGACGACATCCTGGACCTTGCCGTGGCCTCCGAGGTCACGCCCGGCCCGGGGTTCCTCACCCGGGCGCAGATCGCGGACCGCTACGCAGTGGCGACGGGGCGGGACGTCAGCGGGGTGGGGTATTACATGGCCTTCGGCTGCTTCAAGCTTGCCGTGGTGCTCGAGGGCATCCACGCCAGGTTCCTGCAGAACAAGACGGTGGGTGAGGGCTTCGAGAAAGAGGGCCCGGCGGTCCCGTTGATCATCCAGCGGGCCCACCGGCTGCTCGACGAGGGTGTCTGAGCCCGGTAGTGAACTGGCCCGGGTAGTGAACTGGCCCGGTCGGTGAACCGGGCCGGTCGGTGAACCGGGCCGGGCAAGGAAATGAGGCCCGGCACCCCGCTCTTGCCGGACCTCATGTCCCGTCCCCGGCTAGTGGCCCGGTGAAAACTCGCGCCGGGCCGACCGTGCCGGGGGGCTACCGCGAGGTCCGGCACCCCGCTCTGGCCGGACCCCGCGCCCTGCTCTCCGGCCCGTGCCCTGGTGGCTTCCGCCGCCCGGGACCATGCCGGAGAAGTACCGTGAGGCCCGACGCCCCGCTCTCGTCGGGCCTCACAATGAAGACGCGGGGCTTCGCGGGGGGGTTGTCACAACTCCGTAAGAAATTTTTTGGCCGGGCTCCAGCGGCCCTATCGTGCCTGCTAGGTGCCGCAGTTGGGGGAGCAGAGCCGGCGCGCGATCGCGCTGAAGAACACCTTGCTGATCTGCGTCGGGTTGGTGATGTCGTACGCCTGACCGCCGGTGGCGCTGGCGATCTGCTGCAGCGTGTTGAAGTCCCCAGCATCGCCGAACTTGATGACGATGATCTCGACCCGCCGTTTGGGGTTGTAGAGCGTGCGCAGCTGCCTGATCAGGTCCGGGGCGGAGATGTCGCCCGGGGCGTTGTCCACCCCGGCCGTCATGACCAGCACCGCGTTGTCGTAGCGGGCCTGGTAGCTGCTGGTCATCGCCTTGAAGCCGGCCAGGATCGAGCCGTACAGGGCCGCGGGGTAGGGGACGGTCGTACCCGTCTTCGCCACCGCCGCGACCTGCTGCCGGCGGGTGATCAGGCCGAGCGGGGCAGGTAGCGGGCCCACCGACACGAGCTGCTTGTAGGGCAGGTTTCCGTCCAGGTGACTGGCGAACGCCCAGTCTCCCATCTGGGTGCTGTCCGGGAACTGGGCCAGGCCCAGCGTGGCGGCCTGCGCGAGCACCTGTTCCAGAGTCGGGCCGCCCGGGGCGACGGGCGTTGCCATCTGCTGCGAGACGTCCAGCAGCACGAGGTCACGGGACCCGAGGCTGAGACGCTGCCAGGCCTGCAGAGTCGTCTCCGCTTCCCCTGCGGCCGGCGCCGGGGAAGCGGTCGGCTGCCCGGTGTCCAGGCCGTACTGGCCGATCCAGGCCGGCGCGCTTCCGGTGGCGGACCGGAAGCCCTCGTAGCGCACGTAGGACGTCGCGTAGCTGGACCGGAGCGCCTTCTCGAACGCACGGGCCGCCTTCAGCTCGAGCGGGTCCGCGGTGGTCGTCACGTAGGGGTAGTCCAGCTGCGGCGAGCCCTCTACCGGGTAGCGGCCGGACAGCGGGTCCTGCGGGTGGGCCCGGTCGAACTGCGCGACCGCCTGCTCGGAGGCGATGGTGACCGGGTGCTCGTCCCGGGGCGGCCGGGCCAAGCTGGCCAGCGCAGCCAGCGCCCCGCTGCTGCCGGAGTCCCGGGTGACCTGCACGTTGAACACGAAGTCAGTGAACGCGGCCAGTTCCCTGGCCGGGTTCACCACCTTGCTGAGCAGTTGCTGAAGCTGGATCAGCGTGGCCAGCCCGGCGGAACTCTGCGCCGGGTCAGGGAACTCCACGTGCAGCCCGAGGCCGGAGGCGGGACCGCCGACTCGCTGCGGGAGCAGGAACTGCCAGCCCACCGACGTGCCGAAGGCAGGCATCTGCGCCGCCACGGACCGGGGCATCACGATCATCAGCGGGGACCTGGCCACGGTAACGCCGGTGGGCTGGACCAGTTGCGCCCCCGCCGGGGAACTGCGGGCCACGTCGACCCACAGTGAGGAGTCCGGGATCCATGCGTCGAACCGGGCGTGGCCGGACGGTGACCTGAGCCCGGACACCTCCGCGGCCGCGGTCGACGGCTGCTCGCTGACCACCTGGACCACGGCGCAGTGCCCGTCCACGTCGTTGCGCTGGGCGTTGAAGTACCGGCTCACGTGCTCGATCGCCGGGGCGACCTCGTCGGCCGCGGCCACGTTGACCACCACCGGGTGATCCGTGCACGATGCCCGGGACACAACCGCCTCGGCACCGAACGCGACCAGCAGCGTCGCGGCGATCACGCCAGCCAGGCTCAGCGCGAGCAGCAACGTGAGCCGGCGCGGCCGCCCGGGGCTCTCCGGGTCTCCGGTGACTCCAGGGTTCAAGGCGTCCCTCGATCAGGAAGTCCGTGGTCCCCCACGGTCGTGACCCCCGACTTTAACGGTGCAATGCGGGACAGATCAGGCAGTTCCCCGGTTTGTAATCTGTCAGGGTGGCTGGCCCAATCGAGGTACACGACCCGACCGATCCGAGGCTCGCAGACTACGTCTCGCTTACCGATTCCGCCCTGCGCATCAGTATGGAGTCGCGGGACGGGGTGTTCATCGCAGAAGGGGAAAAGGTCATCCTTCGGGCCCTGGCCGCGGGGTTCGCGGCCCGGTCCCTGCTGGTCACGCAGAGTCGGCTGGCCCGGCTGGGCAGCCTGGCGCAGGAGTGCGCCGGGCCCGTGTACGTGGTGGCCGACGACGTCGCCCGGCAGCTCACCGGCTACCAGGTGCACCGCGGCGCGCTGGCCTCGATGGCCCGCCGCGAACTGCCCACGATAACGGGGGTCCTGGCCGGCGCGCGGCGCGTGGTGGTGCTGGAGGACCTTGTTGACCACGGCAACGTGGGGTCGATCTTCCGCTGCGCGGCGGCGTTCGGCACCGACGCGGTGATCTTGTCGCCGCGCTGCGCCGACCCGCTCTACCGGCGGGCGGTGAAGGTGTCCATGGGGGCGGTCTTCGCCATCCCGTACACGAGGATGACCGACTGGTACGGCGGCCTGGCGCAGTTGCGCGCGGCGGGGTTCCGGCTGCTCGCCCTGAGCCCGGACCAGTCCGCGACGCCGATCGACGCCGCGCTGGGGCCCGGGAGCCGGCCCGGCGCACGGGTCGCGCTGCTGCTCGGCACCGAGGGCGACGGCCTGTCCTCACACTGGATGCACGAAGCCGACCTGTGCGTGTGCATCCCGATGGCCCCGCACGCGAGAGCGGCCGGCGTGGACTCCCTCAACGTCGTCGCGGCCGCCGCCATCGCCTGCCACGCTCTCACGTCCGCGCCGCCCCCGGACGCGACCGAAACTTTGACGGACGTTCCGTAACAGCAGAACCATGGGTCACATTGATCATGAAGAGCCGCCGACATTTCACACCCACATATCACGCCGAACGTGCGTGATGGCGGGCGATTTGCCCGGTTTAGGCGAACGTTCGGCGTGATATCTGGGCGGGAGGGGCCAGTGTGACTCGTGGGACCGGGAGCAGTGGGGCCCGGGAGCGGCCGGGGGCATGGCTGCGACGACGGGGGAAGGTAGGCGGCGCGGAGGGCGGCGTTCGGCGGCGGCTCCGTCACGCGCCGGGATCAGCCGACGACGGGGGAAGGTAGGCGGCGCGGAGGCGGCGTTCGGCGGCGGGGGCGGCGCCGGCCCGGTCCAGGCCGAGCAGGGCGGCTCCTGCGATCGGGGGTACCTGCACCACGCTGACCTGAGCACCCCGCGCCTGGTCGGCCAGCCGCTCGGCGATCCAACTGAGGAGTTGCGGGTCACGGGCGGTGAGCACCCCGCCGCCCAGCACGACCGGGACCGCCTGACTGGTCAGGCCCAGCCGCTGGATCACCGTGCCCGCCATCGTGACGATCTCGCCGGCGAGCCGGCTGATCAGGTCGCGGGCGACCTGATCCCCTTGGGCGGCCGTGGCCATCAGCGGCGGGGCCAGGCTCTGCAGGTCGTCTTCGGAGATCTTGCCCAGGTGGATGGCCACCGCGACGTCGCGGACCTCGGCCATGCCGAAATGGCCGGCCACCACGTCGCGCAGCGCGGTCTGCGGCCCGCGGCCGTCTTCGGCGCGGATCGCCCACCACAGCGCGGCCCGGCCCAGGCCGTAGGCGCCGCCCCAGTCGCCGGTGATGCCGCCCAGCGCCAGGAACCCGGTGGTCCGCCCGTCCGGGGCGACGCCGACGCAGTTGATCCCGGCGCCGCAGGTCACGGCCACGCCCCACGGGCGGCCCTGGGGCGTGTCGAGGCCTGCCCGGAGGACCGCGAACGTGTCGTTGGCGACCTCGGTGGTCGTGCTCCATCCCGCGGCCGTGATCATGCCGGCCAGCCGTTCCTCTTCCTCGGGCAGGTCAGCGTTGGCCATGCAGGCTACGGTGTGCGCCGCCACCGGCCACCCGCCCGGCAGCCCCGCGTCGAGGGCAGCCGCCCCTATGACCGCGCCGATCGCCTCCAGCACCGGCGGGGTGGGGAACGTGCGTACCCCGGGCCCGCGGCCCCCGGCGAGCAGCGACCCGTCTGCGGCCACCAGGGCGATGTCGGTCTTGCTGTTCCCGCCGTCGATGGCCAGGACAGCAGGTAGTTCTGCGCTCACGGGCCCACGCTCGCTGGCGAGGCGGGGCCTGCCGGAGGCGGGTCTCTCCGAGCCGATGGCCGGGGGCCGGGGCCGGGGGCTCCGGGGGTAGTCCCCCGGGAAAGCGGAGCGGGGGTAGTC
>Ga0187875_10000186_pt1 | contig 57039 bp, 51 predicted proteins | sample June2016WEW_17_1_2_FD_132978 | JGI IMG/M metagenome (GOLD analysis project Ga0187875, IMG submission 132978) | Peatland microbial communities from SPRUCE experiment site at the Marcell Experimental Forest, Minnesota, USA - June2016WEW_17_10 | ecosystem: Environmental > Terrestrial > Soil >...
CTACAACTTGAGCCGCCTCTACCACCAGACGAACTAACCTCCGCCCGATTCTCGCGGAGAAGCCGCCAACAAATCGCGCACCCCTTCGATCTCCTGCCGTGAGCTTGTTCTCACGCACACTCGGAGGGGCGAAACAATCTTTCGCGATCTCGCCGCCGAGACTCCGGCACTACGACCGCCGCGTTCTTGACAATCGCAGAGCCGCGCCGCTAGGCTACGCCGAGATTTATCTGCACCCAGGGGATCGCTCCTATGCCGTCGATGTCATCGGCTGAAATCGCCCAAGTCTTCGAGTCCGTCGGCGCCATTCGCCAGGGCCACTTCGTCCTCTCATCGGGACTCCACAGCGCCACATACGTGCAATGCGCGCTCGTCCTGCAATATCCCGCGCTCGCCGAACGGCTCGGGCGCGAACTCGCCTCCCGTTTAGACGGCCTGAGTATCGAAACCGTCTCGTCTCCCGCGATCGGCGGCATCGTTTTGGGCCAAGAAGTGGCGCGCGCGCTGCCCGCGGGACTTCGCCGCGAGCCCGTGCGCGCCATCTTCGCCGAGCGCGATTCCGCCGGAATCCTCACGCTGCGCCGCGGATTCAGCGTCGCCGTGGGCGAGCGCGTCGCCGTCATCGAGGATGTCTGGACCACCGGCGGCTCGACGCTCGAAACCATTCGCGTCGTCGAAGAAGCCGGAGGCCGTGTCGTCGCCGTCGGCGCGCTCATCGACCGCAGCGCCGGAGAAGTCGAATTCCCGGTCCCCGCGCGCGCCCTGCTCGATCTGCGCATAGAAAGCTTTCCCGAAGATGAGTGCCCGATGTGCCGCGGCGGCGGAGTGCCGGTGCGTCCTGGCAGCCGTCATAAGCGCGCCGCTCCCTAGCGTCGTCGCGCCACCTTCTTCCGCCGTCGCTTCGCTGTGCGATAATTTCTTGTGATGCAAAATATCAAACTCACGCTGGCCTACGACGGCACCGATTTCCACGGCTGGCAGAATCAGCCCGGCCAGCCCACGATTCAAGCGGCGCTGACCCAAGTCGTCGAACGCATCACGCAGGAGCGCATCACCATCCACGCCGCTGGCCGCACGGATGCAGGCGTGCATGCCCTCGGCCAAGTCGCGCACTTCAGGACGCAGTCCGCGCTCGATCCCGATGAGTTCCAGCGCGCGCTCAACGCTCTTTTGCCGCGCGAGATTCGCATCGTCGCCGCCGATCGTGTCGCGCCCGATTTCCACGCCCGCTGGCACGCTCGCGCCAAAACGTATTGCTATCGTTTCTATCGCGGCCGCGTTCTCCCACCCTTTCTCTGGCGCTACGTCTTGCACGATCCTTTCCCCCTCGATTTCGACGCCATGAGCGAAGCCGCGCGCTTGTTTGAAGGCGCTCACGATTTCACATCCTTCGCCGCGTCCACCGGCTCCGATGAAGACGATCGCGATCGCACCGTTGAGCGCAGCCTCTTCCGCTCCGAAGTCCTGCGCGGCAACGACGAAAATTTGCCCGCGGGATGCTTCGATGCTCTCGGAATCGCGCGCCCCGGCCGCGATGAATGGGTTTACGTCGTCCGCGGCCGCTCGTTCTTGCGTTACATGGTCCGCAAACTCGCCGGCACGCTCATCGACGTCGGCCGTGGCCGCCTCTCTTGCGCCGATATTCCCGAACTCTTCGCCCTGCGCGATCGCACCCGCTCCGGCCCCACGCTCCCGCCCCAAGGTTTGTTCCTCATCTCCGTCGAATATCTTGATCCCGCGGAGACGCTCGAGCCCGCCGCCTGACGCTAGGCGCCCGATCGCCGCGTGCCGCCTAATCGCCTCGGGCTCGCAACGCGGAGCCAGTTCCGCAAAACGTTCGTGCGGTCTATTCAATCGAGAAGTCGTGGTCGAATAGTGCGCCACGCTACTCCCCTAATCCTTCGATGGGTAAGAAGATACACGCCGCCCCATCGAAGTGCAAGGGGAAATGCGCTTTCGTGACCACGCTCGAGCGCCACGCTCACCGTCCGTGGGTGCCCCATGTTCGCCCAGATTTTCCGGGCGAACGTGGGGTCCTTGGAATTATCGGCGCGACGTCTTGAAGGCAAAATCGACAGACCCACTTTTGCAGAAACCGCAAAGATGGGGCACCCCACGAACGTCCACTACGCAGCCCGCGCACCCGCGCCCTTGCCCTCTGCCACGTTCGCGATAGAATGACAGTGCGCAGACAACGTTCACCGTCGCGGCGCCGTTTCGCGGCGCATTTCGACGAAGCACAGATGAGGAGAAATCCGACGCATGGCTGATACCCCGACCACGGGACCGGCTTCCACCGAGAGCGCTTCCGCGACTGCCGAAGCGCCGGCTCCCGCTTCAATCAAGATCAAAGTCCGCAAGCACAAGCAGCGTTCCTGCGACGAAAAAAACGAAAAAGGGAAGCTCTGCGCCGGCCACCTGAAGCGCTGGTACGATTATCCGAAGGAAGTCGAAGCGCTCGTCGGCACGAACGCCGAGGTCTATCGCTGCGAGTTTTGCCACACACTCTACCGGCCCGACCCGCAGCAAATGCCCAATAGCTACACGCTAAATTATTAGCGCAAGGCAATCCGATTTTTCCTCAGGGGAGATTTACGAAACCACTCTTTTCGCACAATCGCCCTGGCCGCATCGGACGCAACATTCGCCGCGGCCCCTTTGCTCACCACGAGAATCTGGGTCGTTCGCGCATCGCATCGCGTGCAATTCCGCGCGGCGTCGCGTACCTATTTTGCTGTATCCTTGTTGTTGTGACCGTCGCTTCAACTTCCGCGCGCTCGTCGGCTCGCTCGCCCCGCGGTCGGCAATCCGCCGCGAGTGCCACCGGCATCGCAAGCGATCCGCGGGTAGCTAAGGCGATGCAATTCCTCGCACAATCAGCCGGCGAAACCACTGATGAGCAAGCGCGCATCACGGAAATCCCTGCGCCTCCTTTCGCCGAATCCACACGCGCTGCATATCTTGCAAAGTTACTCGCCGCCGCCGGCCTGCGCGTGCGTATCGATTCGACAGGCAACGTAATCGGCGAACGCGCCAGCGCCGCTGGAAGCGGCGACAACAAAATCGTGCTAGTCACCGCGCATCTGGATACAGTTTTCCCCGCGGGAACGAACGTAAAAGTCCGTCGCGACGGTGTACGTCTGCTGGCCCCTGGAATTTCCGATAACGGCACGGGCCTCGCTACGCTGGTTGCCGTTGCTCGCGCCCTGCGCGACGCGAATGTTTCCACGCGCGAAACGATTCTGCTCGTCGCCGACGTCGGCGAAGAAGGCGAAGGAAATCTGCGCGGCGTTCGCGCGCTGGTTCAGGAATATCGCGATCGCCTCGGCGCAGTGATCGCGCTCGATGGGGCGGCAACGGATTACGTCGCGACATCCGCGCTGCCCTCGCGGCGCTTCGACGTGATCGTCACCGGCCCAGGCGGCCACAGTTGGTCCGACTTCGGAGTACCCAATCCGATTCACGCGCTGGGCCGCGCGATTACGAAGCTTGCCGATACGCAAGTTCCCACAAATCCGCGTACCACATTCAATGTCGGTCGCATCGAAGGCGGCACATCGGTGAACGCGATTCCCGAGCGCGCATCCATGAGCATCGATCTGCGCTCGGAATCGGATTCCGAGCTTGCGCGACTCGAGCGCGAAATGCGCGCGGACGTGCAGTCCGCCGTCGCCGACGAGATGGCCGCGGCGCGCGCACGCGGTTTGGCTGCCCAACCACTCGCCGTGGAGATTAATCTAGTGGGTTCGCGGCCGGGCGGGGAATTGCCGGAGAATTCTCCGCTGCTCGCCGCGCTCGACGCCGCCGATCGCGCTGTCGGAAATCAGTCGCGTCGCGAGCGCGTTTCCACCGACGCAAATATTCCGCTCTCGCTCGGCATTCCTGCAATATCGATCGGGTGCGGCGGCGCGGCCGGCGGCGCGCACACGGTCGAGGAGTGGTACGACCCAACCGATCGCGCGATGGGATTGCAGCGCGTGCTGCTCACGATCGTTGGCGCCGCGGACCTTGCGCCCTGATTCGCGCCGCGCTGGCCGAATAGTGAATCGCGGCGTTCTGCATTTGCCGTTCCTACGATAGAATCTCTCCTTCGCTTCTCCGCACATGAATCGCCGCGTACAAGCTGATCTCGCGCTGGTGCTGTGCTCCATCATGTGGGGCGCAACGTTTGTCATCGTCAAGAATGCGCTGGTGGATTCCTCCGTGTTCGTCTTCATGGCTGTGCGATTCACGCTCGGCGCGTTGCTGATGATTCCGTTGTACCGCCGCGCGCTGCGCAACGTGGACCGCGCGGAATTGTGGGCGGGGGTCGTGTGCGGTCTATCGCTTTTCGGCGGATATGTATTTCAGACGGGCGGGCTGGTGACGACGACGGCGTCGAAAGGAGCGTTCATCACCGGCTCGAGCGTGGCGATGGTGCCGATTCTGCTGATGTTGTTCTGGAAGCGTTCGATTGGCGCTGCGGTGTGGATCGGCGTGATCGCCGCGATGGTGGGAATATATTTCCTGACGGTGCCGGGCGGCGCGCACAACACGTTGGTGATCGGGGATTTCTTGGTGCTGATCGGCGCGGTGGCGTTCGCGCTGCAGATTATCTTCGTGAGTTTGTACGGCGTGCGGCATTCCGGCGGCGCAATCGGATTCTTGCAGATCGCGACGGTCGCCGTGTTTTCACTGTGCGCGCTGCCGCTCGCGGCGGTGACGCACGCGCAGGCGCCGCGGCTGCATTGGTCGCCGGCATTTGTGTGGGGGATTGCGATCACGGCGGTGCTGACGACAGCGGCGGCGTTCTCAATTCAGGTTTGGGCGCAGCAATTCACGACGGCGACGCATGCGGCGCTGATCTTCGCGCTGGAGCCGGTGGTGACGGCGGTGACGTCGCGGATTTTCCAGGACGAGCATTTGGGGCGGCGCGCGCTGATCGGCGCCGCGCTGATTTTAGTTGGGATTGTGCTCGCGGAGATCAAAGGATCGTCGGCGTTGCCGCATCGTGCGGGCGAAAAGTTTGATGAGCAAGCGACGGAGCCGCTCGGCGGTCCGCCAGCCTGATTCGCAGCAACTCGGCGGCGATTAGTTCGACGAGCGGTCGAATTGTTTGAAATCGACGGAGCCGCCGGATTGTCTCGCCGACGGATTGTGGGTGTGCTCGTAACCGGCGATGGCGTCGACGTGTTTCAGCGTCAATCCAATTTCGTCCAAGCCTTCAAGCAGTGAATTTTTGCGGAAGGGGTTGACCTCGAACGGGAAGTTTAGGCCGCTGGCGTCGGTGACGATTTGCAGCGGCAGATCCACTTTGACTTGGTAGCCGGGCGTGGCTTCGGTTTTGCGGAAGAGTTCATCGACCTGCGCTTCGGGCAAGATCACGGGCAGAATGCCGTTCTGGAAGCAATTGTTATAGAAAATGTCGGCGTAGCTGGGCGCGATGATGGCGCGGAATCCGTAATCGGCGATGGCCCAGGGAGCGTGCTCGCGGCTGGAGCCGCATCCGAAATTGGCGCGCGCGAGAAGTATCGAGGCGCCTTGATAGCGCGGCTGATTGAGGATGAAATCGGGATTCGGTTTCTCGCCGGGCAGATAGCGCCAATCGTAGAACAGCACGCGGCCGTAGCCTTCGCGCGTGATCCATTTGATGAATTGTTTGGGCGTGATTTGATCGGTGTCAACGTTCACGCGATCCATCGGCATTACGATTCCGGTATGTTTTGTGAAAGCGTGCATGGTTATCTCACCATTAGAAACATTTCGTCTTCAGGGGCTAAAGCCCCTTTTATATCGCACCCGTTACGCCGGGGCTGAAGCCCCGGCCTCCTAAAGAAACCGCACCAATTCACGGATGGAGGCCTGAAGGCCTCCGCTACGTAAGACCAATTCCGAATTAGCGCGGGCGTCGGCGCTCCCTCCAGCATTCTTGTCTCACTCCACGACGTCGACATTCCAATCGCGAACATCGACGAAGTGGCCTTCGAGCGCGGCGGCGGCGGCCATCACGGGACTGACCAAGTGTGTGCGTCCGCCTTTGCCTTGACGGCCCTCGAAATTTCGATTCGATGTGCTGGCGCAGCGCTCGCCGGCGGGCAGCACATCGGGATTCATCGCGATGCACATGCTGCATCCGGCGTCGCGCCACTCGAAGCCGGCGTCGCGAAAGATTTGGTCGAGGCCTTCGGCTTCCGCCGCAGCCTTCACTACGCGCGAGCCGGGAACCACCAGCGCGCCTTTGAGCGTGCGCGAGATGTGCTTGCCGGCGACGACGCGCGCGGCGGCACGGAGATCGTCAAGCCGCGCATTGGTGCACGAGCCGATGAAAACGCGATCAACGGGAATGTCCACCATTTGCGTGCCGGGCGTTAGCGCCATGTACTCGAGCGCGCGGGCCGCGGCTTTTTGTTCGTCGGCGGTGGGAAAGGAAGCCGGCTCGGGAACGCGACCGGTGACTCCGATGACCATGCCGGGATTCGTGCCCCAGGTGACTTGCGGCATCAGTTCGGCGGCATTCAGCTCGATGGTGCGGTCATATTTGGCGCCGGGATCGGTAGCGAGAGAGCGCCAGCGCTCGGCAGCGTCTTGAAATTCCTTGCCGCGCGGCGCGAAGGGCTTTCCTTCGAGATACGCGAACGTGGTGTCGTCCGGCGCGACCATTCCGGCGCGCGCGCCGCCTTCGATGGACATATTGCAGACGGTCATGCGGCCTTCCATCGAAAGTCCGCGAATGGCTTCGCCGCAATATTCAAACACGTGACCATTGCCGCCGGCGATTCCCACCTTGCCGATGACGGCCAGAATGATGTCCTTCGCGGTGACGCCGTGGGGGCGCGCGCCGTTGACGACGACGGCGGTGGTCTTCGGCGGAAATTGCGCCAGGCACTGCGTGGCCAGCACGTGCTCCACTTCGCTGGTGCCGATGCCGAAGGCCAGAGCGCCGACGGCGCCGTGCGTGGAAGTGTGGCTATCGCCGCAGACGATGGTCTGGCCGGGCTGGGTGATGCCGAGCTCCGGTCCGATGACGTGCACGATGCCTTGATTGCGGCTGAACATATCGAGCAGCGCGATGCCGGCCTCGCGGCAGTTGCGGGCCAGCGCGTCGAACTGCGCCTTGCCGTCGAGATCGACCAGCGGCAGCGAGCGATCGGTGGTCGGTACGGTGTGATCCATCACGGCGAAGGTCAGGTCCGGTCGGCGCACCTTGCGCTTGGCTTGCTTCAGTCCGGAGAACGCTTGCGGGGAAGTGGCCTCGTGAATGAAGTGGCGGTCAATGTAGATCAGCGACGGTTCGCCCTTGGGCTGGCGGACGATGTGGGCGTCCCAGATTTTTTGAAAAATGGTGCGCGGTTGCGTGGCCATGTTCGTCAGGTAGTTTGAGCGCCGTGGCGCATTAAGTCCAATTTATATTCATTGGTCAAAACATAAGCCGCAATTATGCAGGTACCCACACCCCCGGTATGATTTTGTTAGTTTATTCATAAGATGGGAGTTGCAGGGAAACAGTGCGCATGAGTGTGAAACGAAGGGGCTTGATCCGTGATTATCCTCTTGACACAAGGTAGGCTTTCTGGTAGCATTCTACTCATGACGAAGCCTTCTTATCTGGCTCACCCCGAGCAAGCCTCTTTAGGTGCTCGTGGACTTTCTTCGGGAACGCCCGCCGCGCGAGTTCCTCAGTCGTTGACTTGTGCGCTGGCTTTCTCTTCTTAGGTGGCATATGGACCCTCTAAAGAACATGGACTTAATGAAGCTGATGAAAGAGTGCGACACGCAAGATGAATGCCGCCTAATTCTCGAAGAGCTGCGCTGGCCAGATGGCGTGAAGTGCCCATCGTGTGGCTCGAAGAAAATCTCGCGCATCCACAAGCGTTCACAGTTCGATTGCGATTCATGCCGCTACCAATTCTCCGTGACTTCGGGAACCATCTTTCACGATACACACCTGCCGCTGCCGAAGTGGTTTGCCGCCGTCTATCTCATGTGCGAATCGAAAAAAGGAATGTCGGCGCTCCAACTCAAGCGCACGCTCCACACTGGCTATCAGACCGCGTGGTATCTGTGCCATCGTATCCGCGCCGCAATGCAGGAAACCGACAAGAAACCGCTCGGCGGTACGGTAGAAGTCGATGAGACTTACGTTGGCGGCAAGAAGCGCCGATGGCGTCCGAAGTCGGTCAAGAAAGTAGTCATCGGCATCCGGCAACGCAATGGCGATCTGCGTCTGATCCACGCCGAAGACGCGAAGTCTGCAACGGTTCGGGAAATCATCAACGCTAATGTTGGCGCTCACGTCGAAGTCATTATGACGGACGAATCCCAAATCTATCCTTGGGCGCTCAATAAGATTCAACGCGAGAAGCACAAGACCATCAACCATACGCGCGAGTACGCTCACGGCGACATTCACACCAACACAGTGGAGTCGGCGTTCTCCCTGCTCAAGCGCGGAATCGTGGGAACGTGGCATAAAGTAGATGCGAAGCATCTCCCTGCTTACCTAGACGAAATGTGCTTCCGATTCAACAACCGTAAAAACCCTTATCTTTTCCGGGATACTCTTACCAAAATGATTCAAACTCCTAACCTCGAATTCAAAGAGCTTGTCGCAGAACAGGCTGAGCCAGCGGCATAGAAATTAGTCCTAAAATCTCTGCACACTGGTCGCATTGATTGCTGTCGCCGAATATAAATCTACAACAATGGGCTGTGCGGGCGTCCACGTTGGCGTAGCATCCGTCTGAATAACAACTTCCAATCCAAAGGGAAGATTAGGATCATCTGAAGGAATTCTTTTTTGAGAAGCGATTCTAATTCCAGTCAAAACAGGTGGTGGCACTGCTGGTCCTGTCGAAGAGGGAGGAATCTCTACAGCTTTGGCAGGCTGGCCTTTTGCAGGCACGGGAGGCGTTGCACTTTCAACGGGAGGAGACGGCGCTTTTATCGTTACGTTCGGCGCAGAAGGAACGCCGGGAACCTCTTTAATCAGCAGCTCATATCCGTTTCCAATCAGCAAAACGATGGCTAGGAGAAGAAGCACAACAAGAGACTCTCGCTTATCAAGAGCCCTCGTAAGCCACGGGACTCTTTTCTTAATCGATTCAACTTGGTCTAGCCCTTGCATAATAAGAAACGCGACTCCCAAAACGATTACGAATGCGCCAAACAAAAAAAGCAGAACAGGAATAACGAGCGATATGAACATGAACAGTACTCCCCTGACTTGAAACAGGAAGGGTACCGCCGTTGGCTACCTTGTGTCAACGGGACAATCCCGCTTGATCGTGCTTGTTTTCAATGAGTTGTACAGCATGTTGCAATCGACTGAAAATGGACGGGTTAGAGGCGCGGTTTTGTGCGCGTAAGTGCATTTCGATCGAGTTGTATCGATGGTGTTTGCTAAGCCCGAATAACCGGGCGGGGACGAGCTCGGTCCCTACATGCGGAGAAATCGTCGCGCGAGTTGCAGGCTTGTCGCCGGCTGTGCCCTTTGAGACGGGACATTTGGTCCGGGCAGGGATGCGATTGCGATTCATGCTTCATCATAGCACGAGGATAGCCTACATGCCAATATAATCTATGAGTATTCGAACACGGAGGGCGTCAAAAGTCATTCGAATGGAGGCGAACGAGAGGCACGGGACTGTAAGACAAAGGCTCGAGCGCAGGATTTATCCGCTGCGGCGGACAAAGGATTGGGTCGCCCGGCCAAAATGGACATTCTGGCCAAATCGTGGATTCGGTGTTATTTTCTCGATAGTTTCTGATGAGGTGATCTATGTCTTGCTATCGATATTTGCTGGCAGCAATCCTGGCAATTTCCGTGATCGCGGCGTCCTCCGTGGTTTCGCGTGCGCAGGGGCAACTGCAAGGGCAACCGGCAGTGATCGGTCAAACGCAAGCGCAGGGGCAAGCAGAGGGCCGACAAGCGCGCGATGCGGATTCACAGAGCGCGGAGAACCACATCATCACGGTGAGTCGCGGCGGGGATGCGTACGCCAAGCCCGACCTGGGGATCTTGGTGATGAGCATTCAATCGACCTCGCCGCTCGCGGATGAAGCGGTGTCGCAAAACGCAGATAAGGCGCAGGCGGTTGAGACCGCGCTGGCCGGACTGGGGATCGCGCCCGCGGGCTACAAGCTTACCTCGGTGGCCTTTGCGCAAGCGGGAGCGGGGATGCCGCGGTTCCCCGGGCAGCCCGAGATCACCGGCTACACCGTGACGCAGGACATCTATGTGTTTTTCGAGGCTGCGGAGTTGAGCGACGTCGCCGTTTTGACGAAGAAGACGGGGGCGGTGATTGAGGCGCTGCGCAAGGCTGGCGCGGTGCCCGCCAACGCCGGGCTGCAATCCGGACTGGGGATTTCCGGGGCGCAGGGGGCGCTGATCATCTATACGATCAAAGACGCGACGCAGTACGAACACGAGGCCCTGGAAATGGCGATCCGCCGCGCGCGCGACGCCGCGCAGGACATTGCCACGGCGTTGGGCGTTCAAACTACCGGGTTGCGGAATGTGGAGCACGGCGGCCTGTCCGGGAGCATCATCCCGCGTAACGGTTCGAGCCCGCTGGTCGGCCTCGAGTACCGCTGGTTCTCGACGAAAAGCGACGAATTGGATATACACGCCAACGCTACCGTGCAATACGACTTCAAGTAATCTCCGCTCAGGGCTGCCGCTGGAGGAGCCGGTAAGGTTTGATTTGAACCAGAAGAAATGAAGGCGCCTACCCGCTCGTCATCCCGACGAGTCCGCGACGAGGGATCTCTCAGTCGGTTTTTCTGATCGTACGCGCGGCAGAATCCTTTTGTATGTTTCGCGATCGAACTTTTTACGTGTATATGCTCGCCAGTTAATCCGGCGTCCTGTATACCGGTGTGACCAACGATCTTTTTCGCCGCGTTTGGGAGCACAAGCGCGGAGAGGTTCCGGGGTTCACGCAGCGATACCACGTGAAGAAACTCGTGTGGTTTGAGATGCATGGAGGGCCGAAGTCGGCGATCGCGCGTGAGAAGGAGATCAAGGCGTGGACGAGGGCTAAACGCGTCGCGTTGATTGAGGAGAAGAACCGGCAGTGGGAGGATCTGAGTTCCACGCTCGAATGAGGCTGGCAAAAGGCGACAGAGAGATCCCTCGTCGAAGACTCCTCGGGATGACGAGCGTGGGGCTGGGCGCGAGCAGAAGAGCGGAGGGGCCGCGCGCGGGGTCGTGGCGATTTATGAGGCGCGCGTGAACGATTGACAGAGCGGCGGCGGTGAGAGACGCTACGTAGAAATGGCAAAGGGAGCCAAGGCGGGGTGTCCGGTATGCGGGGTGGAGATATCGGATCCGGATTATGCGAATAGTCGGGCGCGCAATCGCGTGCTGAAGTGTCCGAATTGTTTGAATAAGTTGGAGTGGGTGAAGCCGGCGTGGGAGCGGCGGGCGCAGATTATTGAGTGGCTGTTATTGGCCGTCGCGCCTTTCGCTTTCAGGTGGGTCAACGGGCGGATCCACAATCATTCGCTGCGGCACTGGGGCGATTACACCGTTTTTGTTATCGCCAGCTTGGCGGTGGTACGGCTGGCGCTCGAGAAGATGGGTGTGTTCAAGCCCTCGCTGAGGGTGACGGATCGGCCGTATGTCGATCGTGAGCCATTTACGAGGCTGGAAAAGGATGAGCGCGAGTTGAAGGCGGCGGGGCCGACGCTGACGACGAATTGGCGGGGCGTGCCGACGCAGGGCTTCGGCGTGCGAAAAACGCGATGGCTGGGATTTCTGCGAGGGAAGGGCGCTCCGCCGCTGGAGGAGCCGGTGAGGTTTGATTCGGACGCCGAGAAGTGAATCTATTGCAAGGATAACGCAGAGGTGCAGAGAACGCAGGGACTCGCAGAGAAGGCGAAGGGAAAGAACAGAGTTTCACCACAGAGGACACGGAGCGCACAGAGGAAGACGGAACGGAACAAAGGTGGCGGAGAGATCCCCCTCTACGGCGGGCGGGCGCGCTGAAGGCATCCAAGACAATTACGAGAAGGACGACAGTTCTCCATGCCGCGCTCACTCTCGCGGCGTCAATTCTGGCGGCGTCGGGGCCGGCTCGCGCGCAGAAGGATGCGGCGAAGTCGCCGAGGATTTTGTCGGCGAAGACCGTGTACTGGGACGACCAGACGGGGGCTGCGGCGGTGGGCGGCGCGGCGCTGGACGAGCTGAAGAAATGGGGACGATTTCAAATCGTTGCGGATCAAAGCCACGCGGATTTGATTCTTTTGCTGTCGGCCGATCCGTTTCACGGCGGCAGCATCATCCTGGCGAGCGGGCAGACGGGGACGATCGACGCGGATGGACACATCACGAAGGATGCGATCCCCAATCCGAACAAGGCGGCTCCGGTGCGCGACGCGTATCTGACGGTGGTCGATCGCGCGAGCGGGGAAAGGCTGTGGAGCGATAGTCACGTCTGGGGCGGGCTGCTGACGGGGAAAAGTAGCGCGGGGGAGCGGTTGGTGAAGGAGTTGGAGAAGCAGGTGGGGAAATAGAAGGCGCCCTTTTACCCGTGGCGAACGCGGCACGGGGTCCCAAAAACTGACACAGCGGCTGCGCCGTTCTTCGCACAATGGGGAGCGGAGGCGGGCTCATTGTCGCGAGGCACACTCATTTTGCTATGCGCGTTAGCGGGCGTGATTGCGCTCGGGTGGGTGGCGTGGCGGCGCGCGACGGCGCTGCGGCGGGACGACGGGGCGGCTGCGGTGACGATCGATAAGCAGGCGGAGAATTTTGCGCAGCGCACATTTGATGCCGCGAATCCGCCGGCGGATATGCCGGCGATGAATCCCGGGGAAGAGGCGGTTACCGATTCCAATTTCGTGTCCGGCGTGAACGTCAGCGGGCGGACTCATCCGGGCGACGGCACGCACGAGACGGTGACGATCACGCAGATTCACGTGACGCTACAACTCGAATTGACAATTTGGGTGCCCAGCGACGTGACGCAGCACGTGCTCGGTCACGAGCAAGGACATCGAGAGATTTCGGAATACTACTACCGCGACGCCGATAAGGTTGCGAGGCGGATCGCGACGGGATACATCGGCAGGGAAGAGGTTGTGTCCGGCGCGGATCTGGCGGCCGCGTCCGGCGAGTGGCTGCAGCAAATGGGTAAGGAGATTTCGGATGAATACAACAGGGAGCTGAATCCCGATCCGGCGCAGCAGCGCTATGACTTGATCACGAACTACAGCCGCAATGGGGTGGTCGCGGCGGATGCGGTGAAACAAGTGCTGAACGATCTGGCGGGCGCGACGAGCGCGCCGGCGGGGAGCTCGAACAACTGACCGAGCGGAGCGCGGCGCTAGATTACGCAGTCGACTTGGGCTGGGCGATGATGGCGATGACCAGGCCAAGCAGGATGCACAGCACGCCTTCGCCGAGAATCCAGTGCACGGCCAACTGGTGCGGCATGGGCATCGTCGCCCAGGACGTCAGCGAGCCGAAGACCGTGGTCACCAGCGCGAGCAAGATTCCGAAACGAATGCCCTGGCCGATCCGCGATTTCTGCTCGACGCCTTTGATGTAGAGCAGCACGGCGCCGATGACGAAGATGGCGTTCGCCAGGACGACTGCCCACATATGGTGATTGATCGCGGCAGGAGCGCGCCAAAGAGAGGCGGTGGCCTGATACTCCGGCATAAGCAAGATGTCGTGCAGCAAATACCCTCCGGCCGATTGCAACACGAAGCCGGCTACGATGGCCCCGATCGTTTTTCCCGTACTCATGAGAGGATCCTCCGACAATTCCGATTGTGAGGAAGTCCGAGAGAGGGCGTCTCGCCCTGGGGGCGGGGCGCCGGCCTGGGATTTTGGCGGCGAGTCTATCACTTTCGCGCACCTGCGGGTATATCTTGCAACTGTTTTCCGCACGGACAGGCGGGAAAAAGCATCTAACAAAACCGGAAGTCTGGTTGCGTGGGAGAGGTGTATACTGCCCGGACTCTATGGGGTGGGGCGAGGGGCTTTCGCCGGGGATCGGAAGCGGAGCAGGGAGGGAACTCAGGCAATGGGACGATGTGCGAATTGCGGGGCGGCAATATCCGCGGCGGACGCGTTTTGCCCGAACTGCGGGACGCGGCAATCGCATGCCAGTGAGATTGTGGTGGCGGCGGGACAGCCGGTGACTTCAGCGCCGCGCACGGGGCAGATCGCGTACCCGGACCCGCGCGCAGCCGCGGCGCCGATGAGCACTTTCGACCAACAGATTCAGCCGGGGCAGCATGGCGCGTTTGCGCCGGTGGCGCCGGCGCTACTGCACTCCGATACGGAACTGCTGGTGTGGGAGGATTCGCCGACGGCGATGCTGCTGGCGAAGCTGGTGCTGGGTTGGGCGATCGTGATCGCGGCGAGTTTTTATCTTGCGACGCAGGTGCAGGGGTGGGAGCTGGAATACAACTTGATCATCATCGGCATCGCGATCGTGCATATCGGCTGGCGATATTGGGAGCTGACATCAACGTCGTATCGCGTGAGCAGCCAGCGATTGGAAGTGACGGCGGGGAGATTTTCGCAGACGACGCAAACGTACGAGTTGATGCGCATGGGAGAAAATCCCACGATCACGATGCCGATTTTGCTACGCCTGGTCGGGCGTGGCAATCTGGTGATCACCGTGCCGCAGGTGGTGGTACTACAGGGGATCAAGGACCCGAAAGCGGTGCGCGACGTGCTGCGGCGAGCCGGGCAATTGGAAGTGAGCCGGTTCGACAAGATGCATTGGCGCTAGAAGCGGTAGGATAGGGGACGGGCCGGGCTGGCGTTTATTTCACCGTCGGAGGCGAGACCGATGGAATTAGTCGATAGCGTCAGATCGATCTTGAAAGAGAAGAGCGGCAATTTGTGGTCGATTGCGCCGGAAGCGTGGGTGTACGACGCGATCGAAATCATGGCGGAGAAAGATATCGGCGCGCTGTTGGTGCTGGACAAGGGAAAGTTGGTGGGACTTTTCTCCGAGCGCGACTACGCGCGCAAGTGCATCCTGCACGATAAAACTTCAAAGCAAACTCACGTGTCGGAGATTATGTCCACGCCGGCGATCTATGTGACGCCGGAGACCACCGTCGAAGAATGCATGCGCATTATGACCACCGAGCGCATCCGCCATTTGCCCGTCGTGGAAAACGACCAAGTGCTCGGCGTGGCGTCCATCGGCGATCTGGTGAAGTGGATTATTTCCGCGCACAAGCAAACCATCGATCAATTGCACGGCTACATCACCGGCCAATATCCGGGCTGAGGCTGAGAGCGCGAGGCCAGCTGTCCGCAATGCGGCCGCGGCCCTTGTCCGGCGATCCGGATGGTTAGGACTTTGGACCCGGACGGATTCGGTTGGCTCAAGTTCCTTTCGTGATTCCGCCATTGACCGTGCTAGTTTTCTCGCAGGACGGTGCGAACATGCTGGTGCGTGACGCTCAACTCGAAGTGCGTACGGTGTTCGTCGGCGGATTTTGGGGTCAACTCGTATCGTCTGCAATTTGGCTAGCGTCGGCGGGCCTCGGGGTTTGGGTATCTCCACGCGCCGCGATTTACGCCGTGGTGATCGGCGGTTTTTTCATTTTCCCGATCACGCGGCTGCTGCTGCGTTTGACCAGTCCGAGCGCGTCGCTCTCCAGCGACAACCCATTGTGGAATCTTGGGATGCAGATCGCGTTTATCTTGCCGCTATCGATGCTGCTTCTGGTGCCCGTGACGATTTTTCGCTTGAACTGGTTTTATCCGGCGTTAATGATCTTGCTTGGGGCGCACTATCTTCCTTTCACATTTTTGTACGGCATGCGCATGTTCATTCCCTTATCCGCGATCCTGGTCTGCAGCGGCGTCGCGATTGCGCTTTACCTGCCTCACATGTTCAGCCTCGGCGGTTGGGTTGGTGGATTGACACTGTTCGTTTTCGCCTGGGCCGGGCGCGCTTCCGTCCGGTCTGAAGCCCAACGCGCAGCGTAACGGGCGCGTCTCCGATAAACGTCCTCGTTATGGCCGGCAATCCGACTTGTAGGGACGCTGCATGTAACCGTGGTATAGAAAGAAGGTCTATAGCAGGCGTCAGGGCTCGTATACTGAATGTGATGCGTCGCTCGTGCGATATCGTCGTTCTTGCCCTCCTCACGGTTTCGGCTATCACTTTCAGTGGTCAAGAGACAAGCTCGCCGCCCCTGGGCTGCCGTTATGAAGGGGACGCCGCCGACTGCAAGGACGCGTTCTCCTTCTTCCATAAGTTAAAAGCGGCTGTCTCCGCGAATCAGCGCGATTCGGTCGCGCTCATGGTTCGGTACCCTGTTCGGACGGAAATCGACGATAAGCCGGTGTGGATAGCAACGCGGCAATCGTTCCTTGCGCATTACGATGAGATCGTCAACCCTGCTGAGCGCTGTGCAATAACGGCGGCAGCAGACTCGGACGTCTGGGGCAATTGGCAAGGTTACACCATCGGCTCGGGCGTCGTTTGGTGGGAGAAAGAGGCCAGCAAGGACGATCAGAAACCCGGCCAGGAAATAGACTGGACTGGGATTCCATTCAAGGTAAAAACCTTTAACAACATCGATGTAATGACAGAGGGCTGCACGAAATTGAACGTGGTCCAAACACTCTTGCCAAACAACAGGGGCGATGCGAAAGGTACAGTCCTGATCGATTTCCATCCAGCAGATGCGTTCTTTACACGATTCCAGAAAGAAGTCGGAAGTGACGATCGCGAAAAAGTCGCAGATATGGTGCGATATCCTGTCAACCTGCGCATCGGCGGACAGCAAGTGGTCGCGACAGACAGGGCCCGCTTCTTGCAGCTCTATGACGCCCTATTCCAGCCACTGACCAGATCGCTGCTGCACTGTTAGGTGGGAGGGAATCTCCGACCCAAGTACGGTTGTCGAGTTTGCGCCTGTGTCGGGAACGAGTGAATTCCTAATTACCTATTTGGCAGACTCCCCGCGAAGACCGATAACGAACAAGTGAAGCCAGTATGTACTGCTAGCGCCTGATAAACGCATACACCGAAGAAGTGGGCTCTAGTACGCCGCGTGCCGGGCAGTCTGACTTTCGCGTGCTGGTTTTATCTCGAATAGTTTTTTGAGGCTGCACCATTTCCGCGGGCAAAGTGATAGACTTCGCCGATCTTCTGCAGGGGCTTTTCGCGAAATGGACGTGAGCAAACCGGATCCTCGCGCCAAGAATAGCGGACCCGACGCGCTCGAAACTCAGGTCGGTCCGCAGGCTGACGGTGCGGATTTGTCTACGATCGAGGGGGGCGCCGCGGTCGGCGCGCTCACTCCGCCTCCGCACGATGCGGACGCAACACTGCTTGGAACGCCACCTGCGCCTCCTGCCGATCCCGGCGCCACAATTGAGGCGGGGCATAATCCCATCGCCACTCCCTCGTCGCGCTCGTCCGGAGCGGCGGCCGCGCCGCCCGCGCCTCCCGCCGATCCCAACGCCACAATTGAAGCGGGACACGTCTCCATTTCCACTGCTTTCTCGCGCGCGGCCGGAGCTGGCGGAAGTCCGAAATCCATCGGGCCATACACGCTGATAAAAACTCTTGGCGAAGGCGGCATGGGGCAAGTATGGCTGGCGGACCAGACGGCGCCGGTCCGGCGGCAAGTGGCGCTGAAGCTGATCAAGGGCGGAATGTATGACGATGCCGTGATCCAGCGCTTCGAGGCCGAGCGCCAATCCCTTGCGATCATGGATCACCCGGCCATCGCCAAGGTTTTTGATGCCGGCACCTCGGATGGCCAGCCGTATTTCGTGATGGAATACGTGCCCGGCGTGCCCGTCACGCAATACTGCGACGCAAAGCGCCTGACGCCGAATGAGCGGCTGAAACTCTTCATCAAGATTTGCGAAGGCGTGCAGCACGCGCACCAGAAGGCCGTGATCCATCGGGATTTGAAGCCCTCCAATATTCTGATCTCCGAAATTGACGGCAAGCCCGCGCCGCACATCATTGACTTCGGCATCGCGAAGGCCGCCACGCCCGGCGCCGACCAGGTGTTGCTCACGCAGATCGGTTCATTTGTCGGCACGCCCGGATACATGAGTCCCGAGCAGGCCGATTCCAACGTTCAGGATATCGATACGCGCACGGACGTCTATGCGCTCGGCGTGATCCTCTACGAATTGCTGGCGGGGTGGCTGCCGTTTGACGTGAAGACCTGGCAGGGCAAGTCGCTGCTGGAAATCCTTCGGCAAATTCGCGAGGTCGAGCCGCCGCGGCCGAGCGTGAAGCTGAAGTCGAATCCAAAGAAGCTGGCTGAACTTGCCGCGGCGCGCAGCGTGGAACCGCGCCAGCTGATCCAACAAGTGAGCGGCGATCTCGACTGGATCACCATGAAGGCGATCGAGAAAGATCGCGCGCGCCGCTACGATTCACCCAACGCGCTGGCCGCGGATATCCAGCGCTACCTGGACGATGAGCCGGTTTTGGCGTCGCCGCCTTCGACTACCTACCGCGCGCAAAAATTTGTTCGTCGCCATCGCGTCGCGGTGCTCGGCGCGGCCGCTGTGGGAGTGATGCTGGTGGTTCTGGCCGTGTCCATGACGGTCCAGGCGGTTCGCATCTCGCGCGAACGCGATCGCGCCAATCGCGAAGCGGCGGCCGCCACCAGCGCCCTGGATTTTTTGACAGGCCTTTTCAAAGTTTCCGATCCCAGCGAAGCGCGCGGCAATTCCATCACCGCGCGTGAAATTCTGGACAAAGGCTCGAAACAAATCGAATCCAGCTTGGGCGCGCAACCCGAAGTGCAGTCGCGGCTGATGATGACCATCGGAAATGTTTACCAGTCTTTGGGACTCTATGGTCCTGCCCAAACGCTCTTCGAGAAAGCCCTCGAAACGCGGACCCGCGTTCTTGGCCCGCAAAATCCGGAGACGTTGCTTACGGAGGTCGCTCTCGCCACGACTTTGCGCCGGCAAGGCAAACTTGCCGACGCCGAGAAAATGCTGCGTGAAACCCTGGATTCCCAGCGCACAGTGATTGGCCCGGACAATCCCGACACGCTGCTAACGATGGTCGCGCTGGCAACTACGCTGGGTGAGCAGGGCCGCCGCGGCGAACAGGAATCGCTGTTGCGCCAGGCTCTTGAATTGCAGCGCCGTGTTCTGGGCGCGGACAATCCCGACACGCTAAGATCTATGAACAATCTGGCGGATACGCTAAGCGCCGAGGGCAATTACAGCGGATCGGAGCAGTTGCTGCGCCAGGCGCTGGAAATTCAACGCAAGAGTCTGGGCGCGGATCACCCGGATACTCTGCGCACGCAATTCAACCTCGCCGCGGTGCTGAACGACGAAGGCCATCTTTCCGAAGCGGAAAGCCTGCAGCGCGCGACGCTCGAAAGCCGCCGGCGCGTGCTTGGTCCGGACCACGCGGACACGCTGACTTCCATGGACGATCTGGCAAGCATTCTGCAGGCGGAAAACCGCTTTTCCGAAGCCGAGGCTCTACGCCGGGAAACACTCGCGGATGAACAGAAGATCCTGGGTCCGGAGCATCCCTGGACGCTTTTCACCATGAGCGAATTGGCCAATACGCTCAGCGAGGAAGGGAAATACACGGAAGCCGATAAGCTGCTTCGTGAAACGCTGGAAATTCAGCGTCGCACGCTGGGGCCCGAAAATGCCGACGCTGGCGGCACGGAATACAATCTGGCTTGCAACGCCGCCCTCAGCGGAAAGCGGGACGAAGCCATTGCGCTGCTGACGCACGCATTGAATCACGGGCTTTCGCAAGACTCCGCATTACACATGGAAGAGGATTCAGACCTTAAGTCGCTGCACGGCGATCCACGCTTTACCGCGCTTGTCGAGCAAGCTAAAAAGTGAAAGCGCCCCAGTCATCGCGGACCGCCGAAATTTTCGTGAGGGGTAATTTTCGTTCTGCGACCTATAGAAATAATGAATTCAGCGCCCCAAAAGATTGGTACTTCTAGTACCCCTGATTTTGCTTGACGCTAATTTTTTTTCGCGTAGACTGGCGCGGTCCCGTTGTCGGTGAGCTGCAGGTGCATTTTGCTTACAGGGTCGCTGTAGTTGTGTAGAGTGCGCCGGTTGTTCAGGGGGAATTGATGCGGTTCGCCAAATGGGTCTTTGCGGCAGTCCTTGTATTGTCGTGTTCGGGAATCGCTCGCGCCGACACGCTTAACCCTCCGGACGGCATTGTCGGAGTTAAGGGCGGATCCGGTAGCACTCAAATAACAACTCTTGAATTCCCCCTAACTTTCCTTCCTTGCCAAGGCGCTAGCGGCAGCGTACTGGCGGATTGCAATCTTTTCGGAACAGGCCCCACTGCGCCTCAAGAAATATTTGCGGGAATCAACGATACGGGCACGCCCTGGGATTCTCTCGATGTTGAATTGACTTTGCCGACTTGGACTGGTGGAAACGTGCTGAACTGTGACGGCGGAACCTTCTTCACCGTCAACAATTGCGCTCAATTAAGCAGCGAGCTTGTTGGCAGCACCACCCCGCAGACAGTTACGATCGATTTCAGCCAGGGCGGCGGAAACGGAATCGGATGCTTCGATAACATCAATTCAAACTCGATTGCGATCCACGGCAACGTGGAATGTGCAGCCAACAGCTTTGTGAACTACAATTTCGGCAGCCCCACGGGCCTGTACGACAATCCATTTGCTTCCTCTTGCGGCAATACTCCTGACGAGGTCTGCGGTGGCTCCGACTTTGTCATCGCTCTCGGTTACGGCGGAAGCACAACAACATTCCCGTCGCTCCCGGTGGGGGACGTCGCGGCCGCAACCGGCGCTACCGTTCCTGAGCCAGCGAGCCTGCTTCAGCTCTTGACTGGCTTGGCGGCTCTTCTGGGTCTTCGTTTTCTGCGCTTCGCGCGCGCGTAAATCATCAGCGCGTAATTATTCGCGGTATTCACTTGAGTGCAAGCTGTCCCTAAACAGCATGTGCACTTGAGCGATACCTTACGAATCGCCGCCGGGGCCGCCAGGCAACCCGCATTCTCTCCACAGTTTTTCCCAATTCCAGATCCCGGACGTCACCTTGATCGGCAACGGGAATCCGAGTTGATGCGCGAGCATGCACACCTGGCCGCGATGGTGGGCTTCGTGGGCAAGCATGTAGCACAGCATTTCCACGCCAACTGGCCAAGGCGAACCCCAGCCGTCCCTGCGAAATTTCGCAATGCGGCCGCCGGAATCGCCGAGTGCTTCAGCGAGCATCTCCATGCAGCGAGCGGCGCTCTGGGCCAATCCCGCACGGGCCTGCCGCGGCGTGCAGTGCGCGCGGTCGAGTTGTCGCGGAACCTTCGGGTGCGAAGCGGTAAGCCTGATCCACTTGGTGCGGACGTTGTGCATGTGCGTAAAGATCGCCGCGATGCTGCGGACCTTGCCGGGCGGTTGGGCTTTCCAGGCCGCAGGGTCGAGATGTTCGATCAGAATTTGGTTCATGCGCTCGTTGGCGGCAAAGATCTGCGCCGCGGCTCGGCCGAGGTGGGCGTGATGCTTGGGTTGACGCGTAGTCACAGTTCGCCACTCCTTGGGCTAAGGGCGTCTACTCCGAGATGATTCCGATTGTCCGCAGCCACGTTTCCACCAACTGAGGCCATCCGGTTATCGGGAGCCCTGTGCGCCGCAACCTAAACGCATGGCCACCCTGCGCATACAAATGCATCTCGACGGGATCGCCAGCCTTTTCCAGCGCGATATAGTACGCCAGCGATTGGTTTACGCCGTCCACATTGTCATTTTCGGCTTGCACCAAAAACGTTGGCGGCGTCTGCTGCGTCACCGGAACATTCGCATTCAATCCGTAAGTCTCGCCGCCAATCCACAAATGGTCCGGATAAACAGCCACCGCGAAATCCGGGCGGCAACTTTCCTTGTCGGCCGCATCGACGGGCTGATACAGACGGCGCGCGAAGTCCGTGCTGATTTCCGCCACCAGATACCCGCCCGCGGAAAAACCGAGCACTCCAATTTTGTGCGGATCGATGTGCCACTCCGCGGCGTGCAATCGCAAGAGGCCAATCGTTCTCTGCGCATCCTCCAGCGCCAGTGTGGGCTTCTCCAGACCGTTATTGGGCCGGCAGTCGCAGTGCCAGTCATAGGGCAGGCTCGGCACGCGATATTTCAACAGCACGCAGGTGATCCCCGTTGACGTGAGCCAGTCGCAGACCTCCGTACCTTCCAGGTCGATGGCCAACCCCTCAAAGCCCCCGCCAGGAAACACCACCACCGCAACGCCGGTATTTTTCCCTATTGGCGAATAGACCGTCATCGTAGTTCGTGTGACGTTGACCACCCACACCGTCGGCCGACCGGCAATCAAGCTCTTCGATGTCGAAGCGATCTCCGGCCCCGGGACGGGTTGCGCATCAGGCGCCGCCCCCGGACATATCGGCACTTGTGTATGGCCGGGCGACGGCTGCCAGGCAGTCGTCTGGGCGCGCAAACTGCCAGAAGCAAACACAACACAGAGACCGAAGATCCGCGCCGCAGTTGGGCCGAGTTGCGTGCGAAGCTTGGGTTGACGCATAGTCACAGTTCGTCACTCCTTAGCCCAATAATACTTCCGGACCGGCGGAGAAGTGCAAATTGTCGCGCGTTACCCGCTAATGTATTTTGGCGTCAGGCAAGGGCGCCTACAAGGGAAGCGAAATAGACACCAGCGCCTTGGGAAGATGTGCGGCAACGCGAAGTCTGGGGAGTGGGGCGTCGACGCCAGCCGTACCCGACAGTCAGGATACTGCGAGGAGCATTCACTGAATGCAACTCAAACGGTTCGATCGATTAACAACCTTAGCGAGCAGGGGAACCTTTGACGCCTGCGAATTGGACCTGAGCGCAACCCCCAGGCTCAATCCGAACACTCAGAGAATCTTGGTAACTGATATCGGCAGTGTCGAACTCGAACCCGTCCTTGGTGGCACGGACAACATATCGACCAGCGGGAACCGCCAATTGGAACTCACCCTTTTCGTTTGTCGTGGCCGTGTAACGGCCAGATTGCCCTGTGGCCTCAATCTGGATTCCGGCTACGGAAATTGATATTGGCTGGTTGCTCACCGCACCGTGAATGACGCCGCCGCCGCGTGCTGCTTTGATGGCAGCGATTTCGGACAACGCCACGTTAGCCTTGCTGAGAGGACCCGAATTGCCGCATCCATCGAGTGCCCAGTCCCCGTTTCGTTCCCAGGAGTGGAACAGAAAGAGCAGGTACTTTCTTCCTGCGACCCAGCCGAACGTGGCTCTGCCACTATCATTTCCTTCGTATACACGCACGGTTCCGGCTGTCTTCCCGCGCAGGGATTGATTCACGCTCAGTGTGTATACGTAGGCCGAGATGGCTTCGGGATCGTCTTTGTCATGCAGCTCGTTGATTTTAATAAGAGTGGCCTCGATTACGAGCTGGCTGGCAAAGTACTCCGCACACACGAGCCGGGGTTGAGGAACGCTACAAAACGACATCGCAGGAGGCGGCAGAATGAGTGCAAAAGCTCCGCATAGCAGGCACAAACACCATCTCATTTGATAAACGTACCATGTCTCGCCTTGCGTTTGAAGTAGACGCGATTATCGGAGGCTCGCGACGGCAAATTCGCAACGAATGCGATTCGTTGGCCTGGGAGTAGGTGTCCCCGTTCACGGTCGAACGAAAAAAAACGCTTCTCCTCAGTCAACAGCGGGGGAGATATGTACGCGCGTGCCACGCTAACGCGGAGCCCGGATACAGGCTGGCCGGCGCGGGGCGAGGCGACGGAGCGGGCGCTTGTGAATTCCGCGGGCGTGCCGTAGAGTTTCGGGATACGCGCAGGATGAATCGAGCGAACGTGTCCCGCAGCAGCCGCAAGCGCAAGCCAGGCACAGCCCGACGCCGAGTGAGAACGCGCGCGCAGGGCGGCACGGGCGCGGCGGGGAAAAATCGGGCGGCTGGCGCGCTTCGCGACAACACTCCACAAAAATCGATTGGGCGGCTATTTGAGGATCTCGTGGCGCTGCAGGCGCGCCTGCGGGCGCCGGGCGGGTGTCCGTGGGACCGCGAGCAGACGCACGAATCGCTGCGTACCTACCTGGTGGAAGAAACCTACGAGACGCTGGATGCGCTGGAGTCCTCGGACGCGAGAAAAATCGCCGGCGAGCTGGGCGATCTGTTGCTGCAAATTGTGTTTCACGCGGAGCTGGGGCGCGAAGCCGGGCGCTTCGATATCGCGGAAGTGATCGAGCGCGTGCACGCAAAAATGGTGCGGCGGCATCCGCACGTTTTTGGCGATGTGAGCGCGCGGACTTCGGGCGAGGTGTTGAAGAAGTGGGAGCAGTTGAAGGCGGTCGAAAGGGAAGAGGAGCGCGCGGCGGAAGGCGCGGCTGGTGCGACGGAGGGTGCGCGGCGAGAGGAATCGCACGCTTCGATTCTCGACGGCGTTTCGACCGCGTTGCCGGGGCTGATCGAAGCGCACCAGCTTACGCGGCGCGCGGCGAACGTGGGATTCGATTGGCCGCGCGTGGAGGGCATACTGCAAAAGCTCGCCGAGGAAACCGCGGAGTTGCGCGAAGCGATGGCGCTGGCATTGGCTTCGGCTCCGGAAGATTCCGCGCGGCGCACGCATGAAGTGGAAGACGAGGTGGGGGATTTGCTGTTCGTGCTGGTGAATCTGGCGCGATATTTGGGTCTCGATTCCGAGATTGCGCTGAAGCGCGCGAACCGAAAATTCAAGGCGCGATTCCAGATGATGGAAGGTTTTGCGCGGGAGTCGGGCCGCGAGCTCGGCGAGATGAATGCGGAGGAGCTTGAGCGGCTGTGGGAGCGAGCCAAAGCTAAGGGCGCGCCGGGCGCTGGACGGAGAGATGCGCAAGGAGCAGTGCCGGCATGAGGCTGCGCTCTACGATCGCGCATCGGTCTGAAGGCGGCGCGCCGCACATTCACGTGCGGCACTGCCACAGCCTGGCGGAATGCGAGCGCTGCCTGGAATTGCAGCGCGAGGCCTGGGGCTTTGACGATCGCGACGCCGTGCCGGTGCCGCTGTTCGTGGTGGCGATGAAAACCGGCGGGCAACTGCTGGGCGCGTTCGATGGCGATACGATGATCGGCTTCACGCTGGCCGTGGCCGGATGGCGCGATCGCCGGCCGCTGATGTATTCGCACATGACGGCGGTGCTCGAACGCTATCGCGATCTCGGGGTCGGCGCGCGGTTGAAGTCGTTGCAACGCACGGATGCGCTGGCGCGTGGCATTCGCTTGGTCGAATGGACCTTCGATCCGCTGCAAGTGAAGAACGGCTATTTCAATCTCGTGCGCTTGGGCGCCGTCGCGCGGCAGATTTTGCCGAACGCGTACGGGATTACCACCAGTCCGCTGCATGGCGGCATGCCAACCGACCGGCTGATTGCGGAATGGAATATCGCATCTGCGCGTGTGCGCCGGGCGCTGGTGGCCGGCCGCCGCGGCGCCGACGCGGACCCGCGCGTGGCGAAGCGCAAGGCGCCGGTGGAACGCATTCACGTGCCCGGGCACATGGACGAATGGAAGCGGGTCGATCGCGATCAGGCGCTGCTGGTGCAGACGGAGATCCGCGAGCGGTTCCAGAAATTGTTCGCGCGCGGATGGGTGGCCACCGGGCTCGAGCCGATCGATGGCGGCGCGGATTATATTCTCGAGAAAGTTTGACGCGCCGGGCCGCCGGCTGCCGCGCCGGCAGAAAAGCAAAACTCCATGAAACTGCGACGACTGACTCTGCGCGAAATCCAAATGCGGTTGGTGACGCCGTTTGAGACGAGTTTCGGCCTCACGACGGACCGGCGCATCTTGCTGCTGGAGGCCGCGACGGACGGCGCCGTCGGCTGGGGCGAATGCGTGGCGGGCGAAGGGCCATTTTATTCGCCGGAGACCATCGACACCGCGTGGCAAATCATCGAGCGATTCCTGTGGCCGATTCTGCGCGACGCCGAACTGGCGGGCGCGGCCGACGTGTGGGCGCATCTGGCGCACGTGCGCGGGCACAACATGGCCAAGGGCGGCGTGGAAGCGGCGATCTGGGACGCGGAAGCGCGGCAGATGGGCGTGCCGCTGTGGCGGCACATTGGCGGCGTGCGCGAAGAAATCGCCTGCGGCGTTTCGATCGGCATTAAGCCGACGCTCGATGAGCTGGAAGCCACGGTGGAACGCGAGTTGGCCGCCGGCTATCAGCGCATCAAGATCAAGATCAAGCCGGGCAACGACGTCGTGCCGGTTGCGCATTTGCGGCAGCGCTTCCCGAAGATCCGATTGATGGTGGACGCGAATTCCGCCTACCGCAGTGAGGATGCGCCGCTGCTGCAGCGCCTGGAACCCTATTATTTGATGATGATCGAACAGCCGCTCGGCTGGGACGATCTTTACAGCCACGTGGCGCTGCAGCGCATGTTGCAGACGCCGATTTGCCTGGATGAGTGCATCCACAGCGAAGAGCACGCGCGCGCCGCGATCGACTTGGGCGCGTGCCGCATCATTAATATGAAGCTGGGGCGCGTGGGCGGCTACACGGCGGCGCGGCGCATCCACGATTTGTGCGCAGAGCGGCAGATTCCCGTGTGGTGCGGCGGGATGCTGGAATCCGGCATCGGCCGCGCGCACAACATCGCGCTTTCCACGCTGCCGAATTTTTCGCTGCCGGGCGACGTCACCGCCAGCTGCCGCTATTGGGCGGAGGACATTATCGAGCCGGAAGTGGAAGTGACGCCGCAAGGAACGATTCGCGTGCCGCCCGGGCCGGGCATTGGATTTGAGCCCCGCGTTGACGCGATCGAGCAGCGCACCGTGCGCAAAGTCGTCCTCGAGTGAAATTCGCGCAGCGTCGCGATCAGCGCGCCAGCCTAATACGCTGTCTGCGCTCGATGCCGATGCTTATCGTTGAGGAAGACAAACACTAGAAGCGCCCCGATCAAAAACCCGCCGACGTGGGCCCACACTGCAACGCCGCCTTGGTCAACGCCACCCAGTGAAGCGAGACCCGTGAGAAACTGAATGACGAACCAATAGCCGAGGATCAGCATCGCGGGGATCCTCCAAAAGAAAAATAGAATGAGCAACGGCACCAGCGTCAGGATGCGCGAGCGCGGAAACAGCACGATGTACGCGCCCATCACGCCTGAAATTGCGCCGCTCGCGCCGATGGTCGGAATCTTCGAGCCCCAGTTGATCGCCGTGTGCACCATGCCGGCGCCCACTCCGCAAACCAGATAAAAAACCAGGTAGCCGAAGTGGCCTATGCGATCTTCCACGCTGCCGCCGAACACCCACAGGAAAAGCATGTTGCCCAGAATGTGCAGCCATCCGGCGTGCAGAAACATGCAGGTGAGCAGAGGCAGAACCACGGGGCCGAGCGCGACATGCGCCGCGTGCGCGTGGCTAGTGGGCCCCATCACGGCAGCCAACCGCGCCGGGATCAGACCGTATTGGTAGACCAATTGATCGCCGGCGCGCGGCGAAAGCGAAAGCTCGTAAAAGAAGACCAGGAAATTCACAACGATCAGCAGCACATTCACGACGGGGAACGATGCCAGCGGATTGTCGGACTTCAGCGGGATCACAGCGCGCTCCGTGCGGCTACCAGATCAGATGAGGAAAACGCGCTGGGGTAGCGTGGTCCTTCACGGCGCAGGCGTTCGATTTCGTCGACGGAGCCGATTCCGGCGCGCGCTCCTAGCGCGGTGCAATTCAGCGCCGCGGCCGCGCAGGCGAAATCCAGGATGCGATCGAGCGGCCACGCAGCCAGCAGGCCGTAGATGAATCCGCCGTGAAAAATGTCGCCGGCGCCGGTGGTGTCGATGGCGCTCACGCGAATCGCGGGGCTGTAGTGGAATCGCGAGCCGTCCCAGGCCAGCACGCCTTCGCGGCCCAGAGTGGAGACCAGTAAGCGGCATCCGAATTTCTTGGCGAGCGCTGGCAGGGAAGTGAACGGATTGGCGTCGGCGGTAAGTTTCGCCGGGAATCCGCGCGAAGAAATCAGGAAATCCACATCTTCAAGTAATACTTGAATATCAGGATAAACATTATCGACGTCGAGAGTTACGGGGATTCCTGCGGCGCGGGCCCATTTCGCCGCGCGCGACATCGCGAGATTGCTCGAGCCGGTGACGTGCAGCAATCGCGCGCGCACAATCGATTCGCGATCGAGTTCTTCAGGCGCGATGTCCAGGCGCGGATCGCGCTGCCACAGAATTGTGCGCTCACCGGTGGCTTCATCGACCAGAATGAAAGCGGACTGGCTTTGGCAATTGGGCACGACGGTCAGGTGCGCCCCGACTCCTTCGCGCGCGAATTCCGTGCGTTGCAATTCGCCGGCCGCATCGTCGCCGATTTTTCCGATGTAACGTGTGCGCAGTCCCCAGCGCTGGCACGCCGCCAGAGCCGAAGCCACTTCGCCGCCGGCGCGCGTTACGGCTTCGATATAGCGCACCTTCGAATCGAGGGCGGGGAAGTGCGGCACGCGAATGAGAGTGTCCGTGGCGTTCAATCCGACACCGACCACATCGACGATGGGCAGCTCGCGCGGCATCGCACAACTTTATGCAACGCGCGGCGGAATGCAAGATGAAAGGCTCAATGCGGCACAACGCGAGATTTTCAGAAGCTTTTTGCAGATTCAAACCGATTGGCGATTGCGCGGCGTGGATGCGTGTGGTACATAAGAGAGTAGACTTCAAACGTTCTGTTTTTGCCGGCTGAAAGTTTGCGTCGGCGCGCCGACACACGAATGCCAATCGTAGAGACCGAGGCGGTGATCCTTCGCAGCTTCCCACTGAGCGAAGGTGACCGTATTGTGAGTTTTTTATCGCGCTCGGCCGGGCGCGTGAAGGGCGTGGCGCGCGGAGCCAGCAAGCCCAAGAGCCGATTTGGCGCGAGTCTGGAAACGCTCTCTCACGTGCGCATCTGCTTTTACGAGCGCGAGACGCGCGATTTGGTGCGCATTCAGCAGTGCGAGCTGATCGAATCGTTCATGGACGTGCAGAGCGATTACGCTAAAGGCGTGGCGCTGGCGCTGCTGAGCGAAGTGACGGAAGCGGTGCTCGGCGAGCACGAGCCCGCGGAGGCGCAATTCCGGCTGCTGCTGCTCGCGGCGCACGGTGTGCGCGAAAGTGCGGCGCGCGGGAATGAAGACGCATCGTTGCCGCTGGCTTATTTCGCGGTCTGGACCGTGCGGCTGGGCGGCTGGCTGCCGTCGCTTGAGCGTTGCACGACGTGCGGCGCGCCGCTCGAGGGCGGAGCAGCGTATCTCGATTTAGTGCTCGGCGGATTGGCGTGCGGGAATTGCCAGGCTCCGGGCGCGCGAGAGATTTCGGCGGCGGGAATGGAATTTGTGCGCCGCGCCCTGCGCGTGAACCTGACGCAGCTTGCGGAAACTTATTGCGGCGGCGCGGTGGAGCGGCAGGTGGCCAGCGCGATGCTCGATTTGATTGAAAGCCACGTGGAGCGGAATTTGACCACGCGGCGATTTCTGGATCGCGAACATCGCGAATACGAAGTGGTCGGGAAGATTTAAGCGGGCCGCGAAGCCCGGCACAAACCCACGATGGGGGATGCGCGAATTGAAAGCTAAAGTAAAACGTAAAGCAGCGCCGCAGGGGCAAACGTTTCAGGCGCTGATTCTGAATCTCGAACGCTTCTGGGCTGAGCACGGTTGCGTGCTGCAGCAGCCTTACGATGTGGAAGTCGGCGCCGGCACGATGCATCCGGAAACATTCTTGCGCGTGCTGGGGTCGGAGCCGTATCGTGTGGCGTACGTCCAACCGAGCCGGCGGCCCGCCGATGGGCGCTACGGCGAAAATCCCAATCGACTTTTCAAGCATCACCAGATGCAGGTGATCCTGAAGCCTTCACCCGCGAACATTCAGAATTTGTATCTGGAAAGCCTGCGCGCGATGGGGATTCATCTGGCCGATCACGATATTCGCTTCGAGGAAGATAACTGGGAGTCGCCGACGCTCGGCGCGTGGGGATTGGGCTGGCAGGTGCTGCTCGACGGCCTGGAGATCACGCAATTCACGTATTTTCAGCAGTGCGGCGGCATCGATCTCGATCCGGTTTCCGTGGAGCTGACGTATGGCCTGGATCGCATCGCGGCCTACCTGCAGGGCGTGGACAATGTGTACGACGTGCGCTGGTCGGATAGTGCGAGCTACGGCGACGTGCGGCTGGCCGAGGAGCGGCAATTCTCCGCGTACAATTTCGACTGGGCTGACGCCACGATCACACGGCGCCTGTTTGAATTGCATGAAAAGGAAGCCGCGCGCTTGCTGGACGCCTACACGAAGGAAAGCGACGCAGGGAAGCAGAAGTTTCCAGTCCTCGCCGCCTACGATCAGTGCTTGAAATGCTCACATCTTTTCAACGTGCTCGATGCGCGCGGCGTAATCTCCACCACCGAACGCGCGCAGTTGATGGGACGCGTGAGGCTGCTGGCATGTCTTGTAGCGACGTGTTATCTCGATCAGCGCAAGGCCTCGGTGCCGGAAGCGCGGGAGGTCTCGCAATGAAAACGCGCGGAGACCTAGTGATCGAAATCGGATGCGAAGAAATTCCGGCGGGAATGATCGCGCTGGCCGCGGCAGAATTTAAAGCGCTACTTGAGAAATATTTGCCGGCGCATCGATTGATCGATCCCACCGATGAAAGCACGCGCATAGAAATTTTCGCAGCGCCGCGAAGGATTGCGGCGGCGTGCACTTCGATTCTGTTGCGCCAGGAAGATGAAGAGCGAGAAATTACCGGGCCGCCGAAATCCGTGGCCTACGATTTGGTCGGCGCGCCGACACGCGCGGCGACAAGCTTCGCGGAAAAACAAGGCGTCGCGGTCGGAAAACTATTTTTGGTGACGACGCCGCGCGGGGAATTCTTGGCTGCGAAGAAAATCACGCGCGGCCGCGCAGCCAAAGATATTCTGGCCGAACTTTTGCCGCAGGCTATCGCGCAGATTCCGTGGCCGCGCACGATGTACTGGACTGGGATCGCAGGCGTGCACTTCATTCGTCCGGTGCGGTGGATTGTTGCGCTGCTGGATGGCAAGGCCGTGCGCTTCGATTTGGCCGGAATTGCGGCGGGGAACACAACGAGCGGGCATCGATTCCTCGGGAAATCGAAGATCCCCGTGCGCGGGCCGAAGGATTACGTGGCGCGGCTGCGCTCGAATTACGTCTTAGCGCGGCCGGAAGAGCGACGGCGCAAGATTGAAAGGGAACTCGAGATTTTGGCGAAGCGCCAGCGCGCCAAACTGCACCACGATCCCGCGCTGCTTGACGCCGTAACCTACCTGAACGAATACCCGACGGTGATTGCCGGGGAGTTCGACCCCGCGTTCCTGGATCTGCCGCGTGAGATCCTGACGACGGTGATGCGCGATCATCAGAAATACTTCGCGCTCGATCGGCGCGACGGGAATCTTGCGCCGGGATTTCTGGCCGTGATCAATTTGAATCGCGATCGCGCGGGACTGATTCGCGGCGGACACGAGCGCGTGCTGCGCGCGCGATTTGCCGACGCACGATTTTTCTGGGAGGCCGATCAGAAATGTCGGCTGGCCGACAATTTGCCGAAGCTCGCGCAAGTAACCTTCCAAGAGAAACTCGGAAGCTACGCGCAGAAGATTGAACGCGTGCGCACGCTCGCGCGATGGATCGCCGATCAATGGTTCGCGCAGGGAATTCCGGAAGCCAGCGTTGCCGGCGTGGATCGTGCGGCGGAACTTGCCAAATGCGATTTGGTCACGCAGATGGTCGGCGAATTCCCGGAGCTGCAGGGTATCGTCGGCGGGCTCTACGCGAAAGCTCAAGGCGAACCTCAAGAAATTTCCGAGGCCGTGCGCGATCACTATCGGCCCGTAGGTCTTGACGACGAAATTCCGAGCAATCTAACCGGCTGCATTGTTTCGCTTGCCGATAAGCTCGATACGCTGGTCGGATGTTTTGCCGCCGGACTCGCGCCGACGGGCTCGAGCGATCCATTTGCGTTGCGCCGCGCGGCGACCGGCATCGTGAAGATCGTGGTCGAGCGCAAACTGCCGCTTTCGCTTTCAACCGTCGTCGCGCAGACCGCGCGAATCCTGGGCTCGGCTGAGCCGCGCGTGCAAGCCAGCGCGGAAACCGAGCGCAGCGTGCTGGCATTCCTGCTCGATCGCGCGCGCTACGCGTTTGAGGAGCGCTGGGGCGGCAAGTACGACGAAGTGAAAGCCGCGCTGGCGGCCGGCGCGGACGATCTGGTGGATGCGCAGCGCCGCATGGAAGCCGTGCAGGCGATTCGAAGCACAAAGAATTTCGAGCCGCTGGCCGTGAGCTTCAAGCGAATCCGCAAGATTCTGGAGAAGGCCGGGCCTGCGGCGGACTGGCGACTGCCCGAAGTGCGCCCCGAGCTTTTCCTCGAGCCGGCGGAGAAGGAACTGTTCGAGGCCGCGGCTCGCGTAGCGCGCGATGCCGACGAAGCGAAGCGCTTGCGGAAATATCGCGAAGCGCTCGAGAAAATCGCAACGCTGCGGCCGGCGGTAGATCGATTCTTTGAGCGCGTGATGGTAATGGCCGAAGAGATCGACGTGCGCAAGAATCGACTGACGCTGCTGGCGGGTTTGCTGGAGCAGTTCTCGACGATCGCGGATTTTTCCGAGATTGTTCCCGCTCAGCGCGGCGCGACGGGAGCGGCGTGAGCTTCGCGATTCGCTCGACGAAGTCCACGCCGCGAGAACGAATCGAATTTGTGAAGTAGAACTTTCAATTGCAATTGTCGGCGTGCCGACAAAATATTTTTCGGCGCGGCGGTGGCAATCAAATCGAAAGACGGAATCGAAATCGAAACGCGCAGTAATCCTTACAACGAGGCGAAAGGGGTTCACACGTGAAATTCGTATATTTTTTCGGAGCAGGGAAAGCGGAAGGCAACGGAGAAATGAAGAACGAGCTGGGCGGCAAAGGCGCGGGCCTCGCCGAGATGACGCGAATCGGATTGCCCGTACCGGCGGGATTCACGATCACCACGGAATGTTGCGACTACTTCTACAAGCACGGCAAGAAGTACCCCGCCAGTTTGCAAGCCGAGGTCCGCACACATATTAAGCATCTCGAGAAAGTCACGGGCAAGAAGCTGGGCGACGGCAAAGATCCGTTACTGGTCAGCGTGCGTTCGGGTTCGGCGCGCTCGATGCCGGGCATGATGGAGACGATTTTGAATCTGGGCCTCAATCCCACGTCGGTTCAGGGATTGGCCAAGAACATCGGCGACGATCGTTTCGCGTGGGACGCCTATCGGCGCTTCGTGCAGATGTATTCGAGCGTCGTGATCGGCTTACCCAAGGAAGAGCTCGAAGAGAAGCTGCGCGAAATGCGGACGCGCTACAAGGCGAAGGAAGATACCGCCGTGCCGGCAGATGGTTGGCGCGAACTGGTGGGAGAGTACAAGAAATACTTTAAGTCTAAGACCGGCACAGAATTCCCAGACGATCCGGAGCAACAACTATGGGGCGCGATTGGCGCCGTGTTCGGATCGTGGATGGCGGAAAAGGCCGTCACCTATCGCCGCGTGGAACATATCACGGGTCTGGTGGGCACTGCCGTGAACGTTGTGCAGATGGTGTTCGGCAACACCGGCGAAAATTCCGGCACGGGCGTGTGCTTCACGCGCGATCCTTCCACCGGCTCAAAGGAATTCTACGGCGATTTCCTGATCAACGCGCAGGGCGAAGACGTGGTGGCCGGCATCCGCACGCCAATGCATCTGGACGAAATGGCCAAGCGCATGCCAAAAATCTACAAGCAGCTTGAGAAAGTGCGCAGCACCCTCGAGCGGCATTACCGCGACATGCAGGACATGGAGTTCACGGTCGAAGAGGGCACGCTCTATATGCTGCAGACGCGCGTCGGCAAGCGCACGCCCGCCGCGACGTTCAAGATGGCCGTGGACATGGCCAAAGAAGGGCTGATCACCAAGGAAGAAGCCATCGAGCGCGTTAAGCCTGAAGACATCGAGCGGCTTTTCTACCCGGTGATCGACGCTTCGGTTGCGCGCCCTGAATTGGCCAAGCGCAAAGTGGCTGAAGGGATCAACGCCGTGCCCGGAGCTGCCGTTGGCCGCGTGGTGTTCAACGCGCCGGAAGCCGAAGAATGGGCCAAACGAGGCGAGAGCGTGATCCTGGTTCGCCAGGAAACCAGCCCCGAAGACGTGGGCGGCATGTTCGTCGCGCAGGGAATCCTGACGGCGACGGGCGGGAAGACCAGCCACGCGGCCGTAGTGGCGCGCGGTTGGGGCAAATGCTGCATCGTCGGCGCGGAGAAGCTCTCGATCGATTACACGGCAAAAACGATGACGTCCGGCGGGCACGTCGTCCGCGAGGGCGATTGGATCACGCTGGATGGCGGCGATGGCGCGGTGTACGAGGGCAAAGTGCCGCTTGTGACGCCGACATTGTCGGAATCCTACCAAACGCTGATGGGTTGGACGGACAAGGTCCGCCGGCTTCTGGTGCGCACCAACGCCGATACGCCGCAAGACGCGCGCAAGGCTCGCGAAATGGGCGCGCAGGGAATCGGGCTGTGCCGCACCGAGCACATGTTCTTCAAGGATTTCGAGCAGCCGGAGAAAAGCCACGATCGGCAGCTCGCCATCCAGGAAATGATCGTCGCCGATAGCTCGGAAGCGCGGCGAAAAGCGCTTGCGAAATTGTTGCCGTACCAGCGGCGCGATTTCATCGGCCTCTTTAAGGCGATGGACGGCCTGCCGGTCACGATTCGCTTGGTCGATCCGCCGCTGCACGAGTTCGTGCCCCACGATCGCCCGCATCAGGAGGAGCTGGCGAAGGAAATCGGCGTGGATGTCGAGGTTGTTGCTCGCCGCGTCGATCAATTGCGCGAGGCCAATCCGATGCTGGGCCATCGTGGATGCCGGCTTTCGATCACGTATCCCGAAATTCTCGAGATGCAAGTGACCGCGATCATTGAGGCGGCCGTGGAATGCCAGAAGGCAGGAGTTAAAGTGTTACCTGAGATCATGCATCCATTGACGCTCGATCGTAAGGAGTTGCAAATTCTCACCGACGCAACACATAAAGTGGCAGGTGAGATTCTCAAAAAGGCCGGCGTGAAGCTCGAATACATGGTCGGGACGATGATCGAACTGCCGCGCGCCGCGCTGCTGGCCGATCAGATTGCCGAAGTCGCGGAGTTCTTTTCGTTCGGTACCAACGACCTGACGCAAACCACGATGGGTCTTTCTCGCGACGATGCCGGCCGGTTTCTGCCCGACTACGTGGACGAGAAAAAGGCCGGCATATTCAAGGCCGACCCGTTCCAGTCGCTCGACATCGAGGGCGTGGGCCTGCTCATCGAGTGGGCGATTACCCGCGGGCGCAAAACGCGGCCGAAACTGAAGGTCGGGATCTGCGGCGAGCACGGCGGCGACGCTGACAGCGTGAAGTTCTGCCACAAGGTAGGGATGAACTATGTGAGTGCCTCGCCGTTCCGCGTGCCGATCGCGCGTTTGGCGGCGGCGCAGGCCGTAATCGAAGAAAAGGCCGCGAAGAAGAAGTCCGGCAAGCGGCGTTAAGCCTTCGCACAAGCCTCGGCAGCCTGTCGAACGGTGAACCTTTTCGCCCACCGTTCGACGGGAATGCTGGGCTCAATCCCGTGCTAGGACGCGTAGTTTGGCCGAGTTTGGCGGTCCAGAGGATTTACAGGGGGTCCGATGCCTGAAGCGTTGGTGATCGGAATCTGCGGCGGCACGGGCTCCGGTAAAACCACGCTCACCGAGCGAATCGTGTCGGCGCTGCCCCCGGGCACGGCGCTAGTCCTCGAGCAGGACCACTACTATCGCGACCTCGTTAATATCCCGCTCGCCGACCGTCACAAACAAAATTTCGATCATCCGGACGCCGTGGACGGGCCGCTGCTTGTCGGGCATATCCGCCAACTGCGCGCAGGGCAGGCGGTCGACCGGCCGGTGTACGATTTTTCAAAGCATTGCCGCACGGGCGAGACGCTGCACGTGGAGCCGCGCCCCGCGCTGATCGTGGAAGGCATTTTGATCTTTGAGAATCCGGCGCTGCGCCAGCTGATGGACATCAAGATTTTCGTGGATACGGACGCCGACATTCGTTTTATCCGGCGCATGAAGCGCGACATTCGCGAGCGCGGGCGCACGGTGGAATCGGTAGTGCAGCAATATCTGGAAACGGTCCGCCCGATGCACATGGAATTCATCGAGCCATCGAAACGCCACGCCGACGTCATCATCCCCGAAGGCGGATCGAACGAAGTGGGCATCGACCTGGTGATCCAGAAAATCCGCTCGCTGCTTCCTCGCTAAAATCTTCGCTGGAAGGTCAATTGGTGGAGGGTGCCCCATCTTTGTCCGCCGTGGCGGACAAAGGCGGGGCTTTTGAATTTACTTTCGACGACAGACGCAGAACTGCCGGACCCACGTTCGCCCGGTGAATCGGGGCGAACATGGGGCACCCACAACACCAAACGCCAACGAAAAGGGAACCGGAGACGGGGCGATTCAGGTCGGCATGCGCAAGTAGAAGTACAGCGCCAGGAAACCGAAGATGGCGTCGGGCGACCATGCTGCCATGAACGGCGGCAACTGCCCGACCGCTCCCATGGCTTCGAACAGCGCGGCGATGGCCCAATAAAAAATTCCAAGGCCAACGCCCAATGCGATTCCGCCCACCGCGCCGCGCGTGCCAACCAGCAACGAAAAGGGAATCGCGAGCAAGATGATGATCGGCGCGATCAGCGGGAACGCCAGTTTTTTGTAGAGTTGAACGGTGAGCCGCGCCACGTCGAAGCCGGCGCGCTCCAGACCGTCGATATAGCGGCGTAGTTCGGGCCCGCTCATTTGATTCGATTGGCGGATCTCGCGCTTGAAATATGTGGGCGGCTCATCGAGTTCGGGCAGCGCGTCGGCGACGAACGGCACGTAGCTGGTCACGCGGCCGTCCTGGAAATCGCGCACCCATCCGGATTCCAGAATCCAGGTGTGTTGCTGCGCGAACCAATGGGCGCGCGCGGCGTACACGCGGCGGCGCAGCTCGAACGTTCTGGGGTCTAGCTCGAAGACGCTCAATCCGCCGAACAGGTTGTGATCGGCATCGAACAGGTCGTAGTTATAGACTTTCGAGTTTTCCCCGAAAATCCATTGATGCTGCGGAGAGAAAAACGTTTGCGGCGGCCGGCCCTTGATCTCGTTGAACAGCTCTGCCTGGCGCTGATTCACATACGGCAGATAGGTATCGTCAAGCAGGACCAGACCGCCGGCGAGGACAACTCCCAGCGCAAGCAGCGGCATCGAGACGCGATACATGCTGATCCCCGCGGCCTTGAATGCCACGATCTCATTGTTCTTGGCCAGCACGCCGAGCGTCACCAGCACGGCCGTCAACGCCGCCAGCGGCGCAAATTGATAGAACATCGAAATGCTCACGAATCGGAAATAATTCGCGACGGCGATCCAGGGCGCGTGGTTCCGCGTGATGTCGTCGAGCAGTTCGAAAAATGTGAATGTCTCGAAAAGCAGCATGAATCCCACTAGCAGCATCGCGAAATAGAACAGGAAGGCGCGCAGCACATAGCGATCGAGCACGGAGCCGAACCCGGCGCGTCTAGCACGCTCGTGCGATTTCGCGGCGCCGGCGCCCTCCGCGCCCGCGACGGCGACGGCGGGTTGCCGCGCCGCGCGCCAGCCGGCCACTCTGGTGAGGATGCGCGAAATCCAGCCCTCGCTGCCGACGCGTCCCATGCCCGGCAGCAGCGTCAGGCCCAGTCCGGCGACTAGAACGTTGGGCATCCATATTCCCAGCCATACCGGCAGCGTGCCGTTGCGCGCAAGACCCGCACCGAGGGTGAACAGCACGTAGTACACGCTGACCAGCAGCAGTGTGACCAGGAAGCCGCCGGCGCGGCCGCCGCGCCGTGGACGCGACGCCAGCGGAATCGCCAGCAGCGCAAACGCAATGCAGGCGGCGGGAAATGCGAAGCGGCGGTGGAATTCAGTGAGGGCCAGCACGCGATTCGGGCCGCGCGTGGCCAGCAGCGCCGAAGTCGGCAATTCCGCCGGCGTCGGCAGAGGCGCTTTCGCCCTGCCCGTGTCGCTGCCGGAAACATCGATCGGCCAATCGCGCTGGCCGAATGCGCTCAACGCGTAGCGATCGGGCTGGTCGACGGCCACCTCGTGCACGCTGCCATCGCGCAAGTGCAACTCCAGCTTGCCCTGCTCGGGGTCGGCAATTACAATCGCTTCTTCCGCTAGGGTCAGGCGAGAATCCCGCTGCGGGTCGGTGCTTGCCAGGAACACGCCGTGCCAGCGCGTGGCGACGGCTGAAACGTCTTGAACGTAGAGAACCAGATGGGGGAAGCGCTCGTCGAAAACCCGTGGTTCCACCTCGAACGATGCCTGAGATGAGAGAATTCGGCTTTGCAGCGAACGATACGTGTGTACCGCGGCGGGTCCAACCCAGATGGTGAGCACTGCTGTCAGCGACATCACGGCCACGGCCAGCGTCCCGACGGGCGCCAACAGGCGGCGCGGGCCCATGCCCAGGGAATTCATGGAGATCAGTTCGCTGTCCGCGGAAAGGCGGCCCAGGCCGATTAACATGCCGACCAGCAATCCCATCGGCAGCGTCAGGCTGAGCATGCCAGGCAGCGTGCAGAGGAAGAGCATTCCGACGTCGCCCCACGTGGTGGTGTGGCGCACAACCAAATCCATCAGGTGCACGAGTTGGGGCACGAAGAAAACGAATGTGAAGACCACCAGGCCCAGCAGTGTGTGCGAAAAAACTTCGCGCAGGATGTACCGGTCGATCAGCCGAAGGGCGGGACGCATTCCGGGGCGCCATTTTAGCACGATGTTCCGCGCGCGCGTCGCGGAGTCGCGCGATCGGGCTGACCGGAGCGCGGCGGAAGCCACCAGCCGAGGGCCGGAGCCAGCACGATGACGCGCATTCACCTGATGATGCTGTGGCACATGCACCAGCCGCAGTATCGCGATCCGGCCAGCGGCCGCTACGTCCTGCCGTGGACGCGGCTGCACGCCACCAAGGATTACTGGGGCATGGTGCGCGTGCTGGGTGAATTTCCGGGTGTGCACGCCACGTTCAATATGGTGCCGTCGCTCTGCGTGCAGCTGGAAGAATACGCCAGCGGCAAGTTCGACGAGCCATGGTTTGACGCAGCCTTCGCTCCCACCGACGCCCTCACCGAGGAGCAAAAGCAGGAAATCCTGCTGCGCGCATTCCAAGTGAACCGAGAGCGGCTGATGTCGCGCTGGCCGCGCTATATCGAGCTGGCCGATCGCGTGCAATCGCAAGGGACGGAGCACTCCGCCGCCGTGTTCGGCGCGCGCGATTGGCGCGATTTGCAACTGCTCTCGCAATTGGCTTGGATGGATGAAGAGTATCTTGCGAAAGATCCTGATGTCGCACGCCTTGCGGCAAAAGGCTCCGATTACAGCGAAAACGACAAAGCCATCCTGAAGAAAAAGCAGCTCGAATTGCTTGCCCGCGTTTTGCCCGAGTACCGCACCGCGGCCGAAAGAGGGCAGATCGAAGTTTCGGCGACGCCGTTCTACCATCCCATTTTGCCGCTGCTCTGCGATACGGACATCGCGCGCGTCTCAAATCCGGGCACGCCGCTGCCCGCGCCTGCGTTTCGATATCCGGAAGACGCGCGCGAACAATTGGTGCGCGCACGGCGTTACCACGAGCGCGTTTTCGGCAAGGCTCCGGTGGGCCTCTGGCCGTCGGAGGGCTCGGTGTCCGACGCCGCGCTGGCGTTGGCAGCCGACGCGGGCTTTGCCTGGGTGGCCACCGACGAAGGAGTACTGGGCCGCACGCTCGGAATCGGCTTCGGCCGCGACGCCGATGGCGTACCCGACAGCGCGCGGCAACTCTATTCTCCGTGGAAGATGCGCGTGCAAGGGCGCGATATCACCTGCTTCTTCCGCGATCACTACCTTTCGGACCTGGTGGGTTTCGTCTATACCCGCATGGACCCGGTGCAGGCCGCCGAGAATCTGTATCGCCGGCTGCGAACGATCGGCGAACGCATCCAATCGCCGAATCCACTGACGGTTTCGCTGATCCTCGACGGCGAAAACGCCTGGGAGTATTACCCGCAGAACGGCCGCGGCTTTCTGCGCGAATTTTACCGGCGCATCGAGCGCGATCCGGATATTCGCGCGCTCACCGCCAGCGAAGCGGTGGCCGCCGCCGCTGCCGACACGCCGCGCCACGAAGGTATTTTCCCGGCATCGTGGATCAGCGCGAATTTCGATATCTGGATCGGGCATTCGGAAGACGTCACCGCATGGCAACTGCTGCGCGCGGCCCGCGAATTTTACGCGGATGGTGTGGCCGCGCGCGCGGCCGGCGCCGATCGCGCCCCGACGGAAGCGCAATTGGCGGCGGCTTATGAAGCATTGCTGACGGCGGAGGGCAGCGACTGGTTCTGGTGGTATGGCCCGGAGCACAGCTCGGCCAACGATGCGGAGTTCGACGCGATGTTCCGCAAGCTGCTCACGACCGTCTACCGCCAGCTTGGTAACGAGGCGCCCGACGAACTCGCCGAGCCGATCAAGCATCTGGCGCCGCCCGCCGTGGCGTCTCCGCCGGCCGATTATTTGAAAATTCGCATCGACGGCCGCGAATCGTCTTATTTCGAGTGGCTGGGTGCGGGCCTATATTCCGCGGATCAGCGCAGCGGCGCGATGCACGGGCGAACGCCGCTGCTGAGCGAGTTGCGTTTTGGCTTCGACGCCGAAACGCTTTTTATCCGCGTGGACGCTTTCCCTGAAGCGAAGGAACAGATGCACGACGCCGAAATGCGCGTCTCGATTGAAGGCGATCAGGAACTGCGCATCATCGTCAAGATCGAAAATCGCAAGGTCGCCAGTTATCGCGCCGAAACGCGCGATTTGTGTTTGCTGGGGCCCGATCCGAATGTCCAGGTGGCCTACGATCGCATTTTGGAAGTGGGCGTCGCGCGCAGCCTGGTGGTGCGCAGTAAGGCCGATACAATTCGCTTGAGCGCCAGTCTGTGGAGCGCCGGATTGCCCGTCGATGTGCTTCCGCCGGAAGGCTCGCTCGAAGTGCGCCTGGGCCGCGAGCATTTCGCGTGGGACTCGAGCGAGAAGTAGTCCGTTACGGAAGGTCTCGCCGGAATCCCTGCGAGGAATTCGCTTCTAAAATAATTTCACGGCGAGAGAAACCGGGCGCGCGCCGACCGGCAGCAGCGTCAGCAAGCTTGCGGTACGCACGCCGATCACGGCTACGTCGCTGGAATCCTCGTCCGCAACGAGCAGCAAATCCCCGCTTGGGTCAAGAATGCATGCGCCCGGCGCACTGCCCGTCGCCACGTGCGCCGAGATGTGGCGCGTGCCGATTGCGACATCGGCGACGCTGCCGGCCGCGGAGTCGGTGACGAACAGCGTCTCGCCGTCGGCGGAGATCACAGCCTGCTGCGGCGTGGAGCCCAGCAACATCGAATCGCCCACGTCCACGGTCCACGGGTAGATGATGTCCAGCCCATGCGCGTCAGGCACGGTGACGTACAGTTCGCCGCCATCGGGCTTCAGCGTGAGGTTCGACGGCGCTCCGTCGAGATCGAGATTCGCTTCGAGCGCCGGATGGCGCAGGTCCACCACCGAAATCTGATGCGCAGCGGGCGCCGCGACGAACGCCACCGAGCTATCGTGCGTAACGCTGACCTGCTCAGGATCTTTCGCCACGCCCACCGTGCCCACCAGAGCCAGCGTCGCGGCGTCGAAAATCTGCAGCGTCGCGTCGTCGCGATTCGGCACCAAGACCTCGCGCCCATCCGGCGTGACCCGCGCGATCAGCGGCCGCGCTCCGGTCCGCGCGCGGCCAACAATCTCTCGCGTGGCGGTATCGATCGCCACCAGCTGATTCGATCCCGATGCGGCGACGTACGCCCGGCTTCCATCAAGCGAAAAATCTAAAGCAAACGGCGACGCTCCCACCACGACGCGCGCCGCCACGCGATTCGTTCGCGCATCGATCACAAACACCGCGCCATCCGCACCACCAGACACACCCCAGATTTCATCGCGCGTCGGATGCGCGCGCAGGCCCGAGGGTTCGGGGCCCACCGGGATCGTCGCGATCGTCGCAAGCCCCGCGAGATTCATCACGGACACCGTGCCGTCTCCCGCGTTCGCCGAGTACGCGTACAGCCGCAGCCCCGGCCGCAAGAACGATGGCCGATGCTCGCGCAGGATTTGGACTGTAGCCAGGCCAGCGAGCACTAGTAGCAGGACCAGTACCCGATAATTCAGCCGCCGCGTCACCTTTCTTCGATCTCCGTTCCCAGGGATTCCACGTGCAGACGAATTCTAGCAGTGTGGGAGCAAGCGGTAACGCAAGATTCTGCACCGCACTCGGTGCAGACGTTCAAATCTAGGGGCGAAGCTCGTCGCTATCTCTGTGCCGTCTCCGCGAGTCTCTGCGTTCTCTGCCCCTCAGCGTTATCTTTCACCGCCGGGCTGGCCGCTTTCAGCGCGTCGAGATCGGCAAGCACGCGCTTCCACTCCTTCGCGTTCTTCTTAGTCGTGAATGGAATCGACGTGTCGGCGTAGTAGTTCAGAATGTCCGCGCGCATTTCCGGCGGCACGTTCTTGAATTGGCTCTTGCTCAGCTGATCGAGCAGCACGGCATAGGCTTCATCCGCCGGAGTGTATTTCCCAGGAACCAGCGCCGCGCCGGTATCGAAATTCGTATTCGGCATATCGGGCGGGCCCTTCGAGACTTGTTTCAATCCCGCCGAATATTTCACGACCGCGGCATTGAAACTGGCCATGAACATCGTTTCCGTCTGCGGCGTGGGCGTTACGAATTGTAGGGTCCTCAGCGCCCCGATCTTCGGAATGAAGCGGTAGAAGAACGCTACAAGTTTCTCGCCGAACGTAGGCGCTTGGTACGTTTTCCCCCACTGCTTGTTGAAGCTCGCTTGCGATAGGTGGTAGAGAAACGCCCGGCGAGTCACGGTCGGCGCCTCTTTTTGAATGTCGTTTTTCTTCAGTTGCCAGGCGACTTTCGTGGCCTTGGGGATGAGCGTGCTGACGTCGTAGCGATACGATCCGATGGCCTTGTCGGTATCCGTGAACAGGGATTCGAGCGAGATGCCGTAGGTGTCCTCGAACGCGCGTTCCAGCAGCGGCTTCGCTACCTCAAATCCGATGAAATCGTGGTACGCGTCGGAGGCGTAGCGCTGCTTGGCGACTTGCAGGACGTCGAATCCGAATTCCGTTTTCAGGTGCGCGGCGGGATCCTCAGCATAAGTGATCACATTGCCGTATTTGTGCTGCAATTTCGGATAGAGCATGGGCACGGAGAGGTTCACGGCCATGCTGTGTCCCTCATTGTCACCCCAGTAGTGCGAAAGCGCGCCGAGCGCAAACGCGTATTCATTGATGTCCGTGGAATCGCGCAGCAGCGCGCGAATAAAATCCGCGCTGCGCACGTAATGCACGATGTCGCTGAACGCGCGGCTCCCGTGCGGGTAATAGCCCATATCCTGAATAATCGCGCCGCCGTAGGCGTATCCGTGCGCCACGCGCAGGTCGTCCCCGGTGGCGGCGGGGAATCGCGCCAGGAGCAGCGGGCGAATGCCGTCTTGCCAAGTCGCATCGATCAACGCTTCGTGCGCAAGCACGGCGTACGCGTCGCTGCGTGCCGGGAAGAATGCCAGCACCAGCAAGATGGCGGCAAAAACTGCGGTGATTCGACGAATCATGGTTTGCGCTTACTTCTGTGCCTACAAATGTTAGATGAGTCGCGGGCGACAATCGATATGGCGGCTAGCTGTGCTCCACAGCCAGAACCAGCATAACCTAGCCAATGGCGGGTCGCGTGTAACCTGAATAAAGGTGTGCCCAAACGGGCCGTGAAGTGGATTTCTTGCGTCCGTATCGCTGGTTGGGGAAAAACTAGAACGGAATATCTTCGTCGGTCACTTCGGGCGTGACGCCCTCATCCGCCGGAGGCGCAGGCCCCTCGGCGTCAAACCCGCCGCTCGCGCCGCCGTACGATCCGCCGCCGGCCGACGCGCCACTCGCGCCGCGCTCGCCCGCGCCGGCCGAATCTGAGCGCGAGCCCAGCATGCGCATCTCGTTGGCGACAATGTCAAACGACGTGCGCTTCGTTCCCGTTTTCTGATCGTCCCACTGGCGCTGTTGAATGCGCCCCTCGATAAAAACCAGCTGGCCCTTCTTCAAATATTTCTGCGCGATCTCCGCCAGTTTGCCCCAGATCGTGATGCGGTGCCATTCCGTGCGCTTCTGCCGTTCGCCGTTGCGATCTTTGAAGGTTTCGTCCGTGGCCATCGTGAAATTGCACACGGCCTGCCCGCCGGACGTGAATCGCGTCTCAGGGTCGCGCCCCAGCCGCCCGACCAGGATCACCTTATTGACTGACATGGCGTTTCTCCTTCACTCTCTTCTTACTGTCCGCGCAGAAAATAGCACGCCGCACGCCAGCGGCGCAAATCTTGCGGCGGTGTAGAATCTGCGTGTGCCTGGCGGGAGAGCGCATTGACCGATCTGAATCCGCAAGCGAAGCAGATGGCCGATGAATCCATGGTGCGCAATCTCGCTGCGCAGGCGCGCGCGATTTGGCCGCAGGAGGTCGATCTATTTCGCCGCTACGCACTGCCGCCGGAGCCACGCGTCCTCGATGCCGGCTGCGGCACCGGTGAAATCTCCTCGCGCCTCGCCGAACTTTTCCCGCGCTCGACCGTGCTCGGCGTCGACATCATCGACGAGCACCTAGCCTTGGCGCGATCGCGATACGCGCATCTCGCGCCGCGCCTCTCCTTCGAGCACCAGAGCGCATTCGAGCTGCAAGCCGCCGACCGGACTTTCGATCTCGCCGTCTGCCGCCACATGCTGCACTCGGTCCCGTTCGCCGACCGCGTGGTCGCCGAGCTTGTGCGCGTCACGCGGCGCGGCGGCTACCTGCACCTGATCCCCGAAGATTACGGCATGCTGCACTTCGCCCGCGGCGCGCTCGATCCCGGCGATTTCTGGCACACCGCGCCCGCCGCCTTCAGCGCCGCCACCGAAACCGATCTCTTCATCGGCCGCCACGCGTTCGGAATCGTCGCCGCGATGAATCTCGATGAAATCAAGGTGGACTACGTCGTGGTCGATACCGTGCGCGTCCCGCGCGAAACATTCGCAACCATCATCACCGCGTGGCGCGACGGTTACGCCGACTCCATCTCTCAGCTGACGCCCTTCACGCTTGAGCAGGCCACAGCCTACTTCAATCAAATGATCGAAAACATCCGCGACCCGCGCAAATATGCAGTGTGGATGGTCCCCGTCGTCAGCGCCCGCGTGCCTTCAGCGTAGGGCGGCTGCCTTATCGAGGACCCAAACCTTCCGGGGCCACAACCACAGGGTCAATAGGGCTCCGACCACGTAAAACGGGAGGCTTTGTTGCAGTGTCTTGCCTCCCGTCTGAAAAGCGAGCCCGAAAAGAGGTTGGCATTGCACGATGCAAATAAGGGCGACCCAGGAACTGTTCCACCGCCTAGCGGCGTCGATATTTCCAGGTTGGTTCTGGAGAGCCCTTCGAGCAGGTGAATACAGCTTGTGCCAGGTGGACACGAAAGAGCAAAGATTCAAGACAGCCAGGATGACGAATATTTTCCCGGCATTCGGAAAACTCAACCACGAAATGCTCCGAGACACGTGGCCTGCATAAATGTAGAGCGGAAATGCAAGAAGGAAGGCGCACCACACGATGCGCATTTGCATGAGAGCTTCTTCTCTTGTTCTAGGAGTGGCCATCGGGCCCTCCGCCTGGCACAAAAACCAATTGGCGCGGGCGCGGGGTAGATTCACGCCACAGGAGCGCCGAGCTCCTTCAACTTCGCCCGCGCGCGGCGCTCTTCATCCGTGCCGGGAAATAGGCGCACGACGGCGCGCAACTCGCGTTCGGCATTTGTCTTCTGATTCAATTCGAGCAGTGACAGGGCCTTCTTCAGGTGCGCCGGCGCCAGCTTGAAGCTCTTCGGATAATTTTCGATCACTTTGGAGTACGCATCGACCGCGGCTTGAAGTTTCCCCTGCGAGTACGCGATCTCGCCCAGATAGAACTGCGCGTTCGATGCCAAATCCGTCGTCGGGTAATACTTCAAATAGTCGTTGAATTCCTGCGTCGCCAGATCGTATCGCTTGCCGGTCAAGTCGCGCAGTCCGTTGGAGTACAGCACGTCGGCTGACGGCGCGTTCGGCGCCATCGCGCCCGGCGAACTTCCGCCCGGCGTCGCTGAATTCGATGGCGCCCCGGAGCCCGGAGTCGTCGGCTCGCCGCCCGGCGCGCCCGATTCGCCCGCAGGCGCGTTGCCCGCCAGCTTCGCGTCAATCGATTGTAGCGTGTTCTGCGCATCGGTAAGCTTCTGATCCAGTTTTCCGATGCGCGCCTGCAAATCCGCCACGTTGTCGGAGAGCCCCTGCACCTGCGTCCCCATCGAATCCAGGCGCGAGCCCGACGCGGCCGACATTTCTTGTACGGATTTCTGCAGCGTCGCCATATTGGAATTGAACGAATTCACCGTGGTCGCCAATTGATCCAGCAGCGTTTTCTCCACCGCAGCGTTCTGCGTCATCGCCGTTTGTATCGTCTGCTGGTTCGCCAGCACCTGATTCACGCTTTGCTGCAATTCAATCATCTCGCGAGCCACGGCGGACACCGGAGCCGGCGAAAGCAGCGCTCCGCCCACCGCTCCCGCGAGCGTGGCCGCGGCGATTAATCCAATCGTTTGTGCGCGCAATGCAATCTCCTTTCACTTCGGCTCAGCCGGCGGTCGCAGCCGGTCAGCCCGCCTGATGCGTGGTCAATCTCGCAATGGTTTGCAAATGCGCGTCGCAGGAGGGCGAGGCGAGCGCCCTCCCGCGAACGCGAGGACCGTTTCTTGTAGGCCTGTGTTCTACTTCGCCAGGACGAAATGCCCGCGGCGATTCTGCTGCCAGCAGGTTTCGTCGTGATCGCTGCAGAATGGCCGCTCTTTGCCATAGCTGACGGTGGTCAGCTGCGCGTCGGGAATCCCCAGCGACGTCAGGAAATTCTTCACCGCAGTGGCGCGGCGATCGCCGAGCGCCAGATTGTATTCGGTTGAGCCGCGCTCATCGCAATGGCCCTCGATCACAACCTTCGCGTCGGGATGCGCCTTCAGGAAGTCCGCGGTTTTCGCCAGAGCCACGCGCGCGTCGGCGCGAATGTCCGCTTTATCGAGATCGAAGTAAGCGTCCTGCACCTCGTTCGCGAACATTTGCTCCAGCGTTAGCGACGGCGCGGGCGGCGGTGGCGGCGGTGGCGCCGTGACGGTGATGCGAGAAGTAGCGCTCGCACTGCCGCCCGGACCGGTCGCGGTAATCGTGTACGTCGTCGATTGCTGCGGAGTCACGCTCGTCGAGCCTTCCGGCGCAACCGTGCCCACGCCCTGGTCGATCGCCAGCGCGGTGGCGTTGGTCGAGGACCACGTAAGCGTCACGGAGTGGCCTTGCTGAATTATCGTCTCCGACGCCGACAATATGACCGTCGGCAGCGCAGGCGGTGGCGGCGCCGGTGGCGGCGGAGCGGGCGCCTGTGCCGCGGGATGTTTGCAACCGGAAACGGCCAGCAGAAGTACGAAGGCGGCGAGCCACGCCATCTTGCCGCGAGAGCGAATCGTCATGTCACTTCCTCCTTTGAAATTCTCCTAGAATCCGAACGAATCGATGAGAGCGAACTTCTATGGTACATCCAGAAAATCGCGCCGCTGCCAATTTCGATTCGCGCCAGCGGCATATAGTTTCAAGAACTCGACCAAATCCCTCATCTCCCGGCGCGCCTTTCGCCGGCCGCTCCTTAGCGTAGCGGTCGTGGGCGCCCCATGTTCGCCCAGTTTCACCGGGCGAACATGGGGTCCTGCTCAGCGAAGCCGGGTCGCGTCCTCTGTGCTCTCTGTGTCCTCTGTGGCGGACACTCTTTATTTCTCCTCGCCGCTCACTTCGACGACCAGCTCGGCGATTCATTCTGCCCGACGGTCGTCAGTTCCCGCGCCTCAGAGCCATCCGCCAGCATGCTCCAGATCTGCCGCGTGCCGGTGCGCGTCGATTCAAACACGATGTGCCGCCCGTCCGGCGCCCAGCAGGGCCGTTCGTTGCGCCCTTCGCCGCTGGTCAACTTCACCAGTTGATGCGTGGCGATGTCCATCACGTAGATATCGTAATTATCGTCCGGCCGCCGCCAGGAGAATGCCAGCAACTCTCCGTTGGGCGACCACGCCGGGTCAATCACGTAGCCCATGTCCACCAAGTCCACCTTCGTGGTGCTCGATCCATCGGCGTCCATGGTGTAAAGCTGCGGCGTGCCGCCGCGATCGCTGACGAATGCCACTTGATCGCCCGTTTTCGGATTCCACGCCGGCGAAGTGTTCGCGCCGGTAGTGTACGTCAAGCGCTTGGGCCGCGCGCCATCGCCATCCGCCACCCACAGCTCGGGATTTCCCAGCATGCTGGACATAAACATGATCTTCGTCCCGTCCGGCGACCACGCCGGCGAGCTATTCGTGCCGCGATAGCGCGGCCACGCGATGCCTTTGCCTGTGAGCATCGAGTACATGCAGATCTGCGCGCTCAGATACATTCCCGCCGGCGGATAACAGGTGTATGCGATGCGCGTCGCGTCGGGCGAAAAGCGCGGCGTCAGCGCAATCGAGTGCAGGGAAGTGAGCTGGCGCTGATTCGCGCCGTCGTAATCCATCACCCAGACTTCTTTGTTGCCGCTGCGCGAGCTGACAAACGCGATTTGCGTCGCCGCAATTCCCGGCAGGCCGCCCGTAAGCCGCGCCACGATTTCGTCCGCGAATTCATGCGCGAACGCGCGCACCTGCTGATCCGTCGCCGCGCCGCGATAAACTTTGCCGATCACCGGCGCCAGGGAAGGATCGCGAATGTCGTTCAGCCAGGCGTCGATTTCGATGTTGCTGCCGGTAGCCGAAAGATTGCCGTACGCCAAAAGCTGCGCCGAGGCCGGTGCTGCGGCCCACGCTGTCGCCTGCACTTCCGAGGGCACCGACGGCGACTGCGTGGGGTTGAAACTCTTGCTGACCAAATCGACGATGCCGGTGTATTGGAGGTCGGCGCGGATCACGTCGCCGAATTCCGTCGCCAACGGATTCACCACCGGGTTGCGCGGCGTGAAATCCGCCACGGCCAGCCGCGCTTTCGATACGCCCAGGCCGGTGCCCGTCTGAAACCAATCCTGCGCCGCGGCCGGACGCGCTGTCAGCGCCACGAAGGAAATCACCAGGCATGCCGCACCGCATATCGCGCCGCGTCGCACTTGCCGCGCTCGCTTCTCCGCAAATCTCAGCATCAAATCAGCCCCCTAGCGGCGAAAATCAAACCAGAATTGCACCGTAACATTCGAGCCTGAATATTCTGACGGCAGCGGCCCCAGCGGGCTCGATCCCTGAATCGCTCGCAGCGCCGAATTGTCCACCGAAGCGTTTCCGCTTGATTGCATCACTTGCACGTTGACGATCGAGCCGTCGCGCAGAATTTGAAATGTGAACACCGCGCGCGGCGCCCAGCGCACCGATGGATCCACCGTCGATTGCAGCCAATTGCTGCTGATGCGCGCGCGCACGCCGTCCACATAGGTGGGGAAGCGGCCCGTGAAATCGCCGCCCGGTCCCCCGAACGCCATGCCGCCTTGCGTCGCTCCGCTCAAGCGCACCGAGGAATACGGAATGTTCGGCGAGCCGCCCTGGCCGTACGGCACGGCATTCGGCGGCGGAGTGGCATTGCTGGTCATTGGGCGCGAAGGCCGCGAGATGTATTTCGGCTGCTTTTCCTTCTCGAACTGCGGAATCTGTTCGGCGGGCGTATCGGGCGCTTTCGTTTTTGGCTCCGCTTGGTAAAGTCCTTTCGTCGTGTCCACCGTTTGATTGTTTGTCACTACGTCGGGGCGGGGAAGCGGAATCGCCGGCACATTTCGCACCAAGCCCACGGACACTCCCTCGTCTCCACCCGATCCGCCCCACGATGAGCCCTGGTGCGTGAATACCGCGGAGACGAACGCCAGGCTGAACAACGCGCAATGCCCCACGATCGACCACATCAGTGGCCGCTTCAAACGATCGTCGCCGAAAGTGAGCGCGTAGGCGGCCATGGTTCACGGTGAACTCGAACGCGTTGTCAGCGGCTCGGTGACGATGCTGATGTTCTGGATGCCGGATTGGCGCAGAGCATCGACGACCGTGGCGAAGCTGCCGAACGGCACGCTTTCATCGCAGCGCAGAAACACCGCTTCATTCGATTGCTCGCCCATTTGCGACTTCAGCTTCGCGCCCAGTTGGTGGATGTTCACCGGCTCATTGCCGATGTAAACCGTTTGCGCCCGGTCGATCGAGACCACCAATCGATCCTGCGTGATTTCCTGCACCGTCTTGGTCTTCGGTACGTCCACTTCGATGCCCGATTGCAGAATCGGCGCGGTGATCATGAAAATCACCAGCAGCACCAGCATCACGTCCACGAAGGGGACGATATTGATCTCGGAAAGTGAGCTGGCCGTTCCTCGCGATATCTGCGGCATCGTAAATCTCCCCCGGCTGCGCGCGCTTTGCAGCAACCCCGCGCGCCGGGTGCGGGCTTCAGTTGTTCAACTTCTCGATTCGCGCCGATACTTCCAGCGAAAAATTGTCCATCCGCCCGGCCAGGTCTCGAATATTGTGCAGATAGTGGTTGTAGGCGATCACCGCGGGCACGGCTGTGAACAACCCCGCCGCCGTCGTGATCAACGCCTCGGCAATTCCCGGCGCCACGGCGCGCAGACTCGCGGCTCCCGTGGCGCCCAAGCCGGTGAACGCATCCATAACGCCCCAAACTGTGCCGAACAATCCGATGAACGGCGTCACCGAGCCCGTCGTCGCAAGGAAGGGCATATATCGTTCGAGCTTGCGGACTTCGTCGGCCGCCGCCAGTTGCATGGCGATGGCCACGGCGTTCGGGCTGGCGATTTTTGAATTGTGCGCGCCGGCCTTCACTTGGCTCTCCAGTTCGCGGTATCCGGCGGCGTACACGGCTTCCAGCGGCGAGCCGGTGTTTCCGATCGAGCGTGGATCAGGCAAGCTGGAACTGGCGCGAAACACGCGGAGAAACAGCGCAGTCTGCGAACGCGCACGGCTGAATCGGCTGTATTTTTGCAGAATAAGCGCCCAAGAGAACACTGAAAAACCTAGCAGCACCACAAGAACGATCCGGGCGACCCACCCAGTCTGTTCCAGCAAATTCGCCATAGGTCCGGCGAGCAGAGTCATTGCCAAGAGTTGAATTGAATCCCCCAAACCAAAAGGCGCGTCGCGTGACGCTTAATAGTCGCCTCACGACGAAGCGAATGCATCCTACCGCGACTCAACGTAACCTAGCACACGCATTCGGGCCGGTCAAAGGTTTCCCCGCGCGAATGTGCTGTCTTTACGCGCCCGTCCCACACATATCGCTACACGATATAGTATGCGTCGCGGCCGCCTTTTGCGATGGCTCGCTCGGCCACCGCAGCAATCCGAAACGCACCCGCTTCCCACGCCGTCTTAGATGTAGAATTCGCATTCGCGGGCTCGTGTTCACAGGTCGCGCCGGAGAACTTCATGCAGATTGGATCGGTCGTGTGGGTTTCGTTCGGGGCTCTCGCCCGCAATAAGCTCCGCACCGCGCTGACCATGCTCGGCATCATGATCGGCATCGGCGCCGTGATCTGCACCGTCGCGCTCGGCGAAGGCGGATCGGAGCAAATTCAGCAGCAACTCGCCAGTCTTGGCGACAATATGGTCTGGATTGAATCCGGTGGCCGCAACGTGAATGGCGTGCGCACCGGCAATGGCGCCACGAAGACGCTTACTCTTGACGACGCCACGGCCATCGGCCGCAGCGTTTCCGTGATCAAGGAAGTCACGCCCGACGTCGATGGCCGAGCGCAAATCGTTTACAACAGTTTGAACTGGGGCACTTCGTACCGCGGTGTTGCGCCAACATTTTTCGACATTCGCAAATGGCCGGTGGCGTCCGGCGCGCAATTCACGCAAAAGGACGTCGATTCGCTTGCCAACGTCTGCATCCTTGGCCAAACCGTCGTCGATCGCATCTTCAACGGTGTGGATCCCCTCGGCCAAACCGTTCGCATCGGCAGCCTTCCATTCACGGTGGTCGGCGTACTTCAATCCAAAGGCCTTTCGACGTTCGGCCAGGATCAGGACGACACGGTCGTCGTGCCCATCACCACGGCCATGCACAAAATGTTGGGAAAGAACTGGCTTGACGACATCTTTGCTTCCGTCGATTCGCCCGCCGATATCCCCGTGGCCCAGGACCAAATCACGCGCGTCTTGCGCCAACGCCATCGCATCCGCTGGAACCAGCCCGACGATTTCAATATTCGCAGCCCGCAGGATTTTCTGAACGCTCAGGAGCAGACCAGCCAGGCCTTCACGTTCATGCTCGCCAGCATCGCGTCGGTTTCGTTGCTCGTCGGCGGAATCGGGATCATGAACATCATGCTCGTCTCCGTCACGGAGCGCACCCGCGAAATCGGCGTGCGCATGGCCGTCGGCGCCACCGAGCGCGAAGTCCAAATGCAATTCCTGATCGAATCCGTGATGGTCAGCCTGCTCGGCGGAGCCGCGGGAGTCCTCTTTGGCATTTTGGCGTCGTACGGCTTTTCCGATATGCTTTCCTGGCCCATGTCCGTTTCGGCGTGGGCCGTGGTAGTCGCCGCGCTATTCTCCGCCGCGATCGGCGTCTTCTTCGGCTACTACCCCGCGAAAAAAGCCTCCGCCCTCGACCCCATCGACGCCCTCCGCTACGAGTAGCCCCGCGCCATGTCTCCGCGAGACTCCGCGTTCTCTGCACCTCTGCGTTATCCTTTTCCGTCGCTCCCAAGATCACACGGGCCCAACCCCGCATTTCCCTGTGATACCATCGCTTCTCGCGCTGATGTCATCCTCCTTCGATGTCCGCATCGACTCTCTGGCCTCCGCCGCGCCGCCAGCGCCGGCGAATTCGCGCCTTGACGCCGCCACCGCCCCGCGCCCCGGCACGTTCTACCTCGAGACTTTCGGCTGCCAGATGAACGCTCACGATTCCGAAAAAGTCGCCGGAGTCCTCGCCGGCCGCGGCTATCTCCCCGTCGAGCGCCCCGAAGAAGCCCAGGTGGTCCTCTACAACACCTGTAGCATCCGCGAAAAAGCCGCGCAAAAAGTTTTCTCGCGCCTGGGCCTTTTCCGCGAGCGCGAAGGCAACGGCCAAATTATCGGTGTCCTCGGCTGCGTCGCGCAGCAGGAAGGCGAAGAAATTTTCGAGCGCGCCCCCTGGGTCAGCCTGGTCTGCGGCTCCGCCAGCTATCGCAAGCTGCCGCAGCTTCTCGCGCAACTCGAAACTGGCAATCGCCGCGTCATGGGCCTGGACACCGACACCGACGAAACTTTCGAGACTGAACTCACTCGCCGCGACAATCCTTTCCGCGCCTACATCACGATTATCGAAGGTTGCAGCAAGACGTGCTCCTACTGCGTCGTCCCATTTACGCGGGGCCCCGAGCGCAGCCGCCGCAGCGACGCCGTCCTCGCCGAAGTCCGCCGCCTCGCCGCCGCCGGCTATTCCGAAATCCAGTTCCTCGGCCAGACGGTCAATTCCTATCGCGATCCTTCGCCGCGCCGCATGTCGTTCGCCGAACTTCTCGTCGCCGCCGCGGCAGTGCCCGGAGTCCGCCGCGTGCGCTTCACCACTTCACATCCCAGCGAGTTCGGCCGCGACATCGTTGACGCCATCGATTCCACGCCCGCGCTGTGCGAGCACGTGCATCTTCCCGTGCAATCGGGTTCGTCACGCATCCTGCGCGCCATGCGCCGCACCTACACGCGCGAAGAGTACCTCGACAAGATTGCCCTGATCCGCGCCGCGCGCCGACCGATCAGTATTTCGAGCGACATCATCGTCGGCTTCCCCGGCGAATCCGACGAAGATTTCGCCGCCACGCTCAGCTTGCTCGACGCCGCGCAATTCGACAGCGTCTTCGCCTTCCAATACTCGCCGCGCCCCAACACCGACGCGCGCGCACTACCCGGCGCCGTGCCGGAAGAAGAGAAGGGAAGGCGCCTCGCAATCTTGCAAGAGAAGCAGCGCGAAATTCAGTCCGCGCGCAATCAAGCAATCATTGGCCAAACTCTCGAGGTCCTGGTCGATGGCGCATCGCGCAAATCCGGCCAGTGGCTGGGGCGCACTTCAAGCAATCGCATGGTAAATTTCTCTTCCAGCGAGCCCAACCTCTTGGGACAATACGCAGCGATCAAGATAACGGGCGCGGGTCCCAACAATCTTGTCGGAGATTGCGTCGGGCCGGGGTAAGCTAGCGTCACCGGGTGCGGGTTCCAATTGGAGCCCGCGAAGAATACGGAGGCGGCGATGGAAGTTGAGATGAAGATTCGCGGCCTGATGATGGACCCGGTCACCAACATGCCCATCGTCGTTTTGAAAGACGCGCACGGCAGCGCGGTCCTTCCCGTTTGGGTTGGTATTTACGAAGCCAACGCCATCGCCCTCGAAATCGAAAAAGTCCAAACGCCGCGCCCCATGACGCACGATCTCCTGCGCAACGTCCTGCTCGGCCTGAACGTGCGCGTGCAAAAAGTCGTCGTCAACGAATTGCGCGAAGACACTTTTTACGCCCTCATCTGGATCGAGCGCGACGGCCGCATCATGTCCATCGACTCGCGCCCCAGCGACGCCTTGGCCCTTGCCCTGCGCGTCGATTGCCCGATTTTTGTCGAAGACGAAGTTCTGAAGAGTTCCAAGGCCACCAGCCCCATCAACGAGAAGACCACCAACGACGAGTTGCGCCGCTGGCTCGAAAATCTCTCCGACGAGGATCTGGGCCATTACAAGATGTAGGTCCTAGCCCGGCTTTTCGCATTGCCCGGCGCCTTCCCCCACCCCAAGCCGCCGATTTTTCGCTTGCGCTCTCCCGCCACGGCGGGTAGATTGAGCGTGCCTGGTGGCATGTGCCTCCAGCACCACAATCTGTAGGGCTGCGGTTGCCAACGCGACCTGAACGAGGATTTTCGCCCGCTGGCCGGAGCGCGCGCCCAGTTGGGCAATTACTATGACGACGATTCTGACCATTGCCAACCAGAAGGGCGGCGTCGGAAAAACGACCACGGCCATCAACCTCGCTGCCGCGATCGCCGCGCGCGGCAAGCGCACGCTTCTGATTGACCTGGATCCCCAGGCGAATTCCACGATCGCGTTCTTCGATCTCGCCGATATTGAAACTACGATGTTCGATGTGCTCGGCGAGCACCACGCCGCGATGGCCGCCGTGATCCGCCGCACGAAGAACGCGAATCTTTCCCTCGCGCCGGCCAAGCTGGGACTGGCGAAACTCGAGCAGCAGCTCTCCGGCCAATTCGACGCGCCCTACAAGCTGAAGGACGTGCTCACGCCGATCCTGAAAGATTTCGATTACATCGTCGTGGACACGCCCCCGGCGCTGGGCATCCTCACCGTGAACGCCCTGGTCGCGTCCACGCACTTGGTCGTGCCGATCCAGGCCGCGTATTTCGCTATCGAAGGCACCGACGATCTTCTCGAGACCTACGAACGCATTCGCGCGCGCCCCAATCCTTCGCTCAAAGTGCTGGGCGTGGTCATCACGCTTTTCGATCGACGCACGAACATTTCGCGCGATACGCATGCGCAGATTCGCAACGTGTTCGGCCCAGCGCTGTTCAAAACGCGCATCAGCAAGAATGTGCGCCTGGAAGAAAGCCCCGCCTACAAAGAAACCATACTCACTTTCGCGCCCAAATCGCCGGGCGCCAAGGAGTACACCAAGCTTGCAACGGAGGTCATCCAACGTGTCGAAGCGGATCGGGTTGCCCGTCACACTGAAGATGCGGCATGACGCCCATTACGTCGAAACGCTCGCCAGCTACAGCGGCGCGGCGATCGGCCGCATGATTCCTATCGAAAAAATTCAGCCTAACCCGGAGCAGCCCCGCAAGGCTCTGGGCGATCTGCGCGAGCTCACCGAATCCGTGCGCGAAAAGGGCGTGCTCGAACCGCTGCTGGTGCGCTATATGCCGCGCGAGGATTGCTACTACATAATCTCCGGTGAGCGCCGCTATCACGCCGCGCAAGGCGCCGGCCTCAGCGAACTCCCCTGCATCGAAAAAATCGCCGACGACGCCGAAACGCTGGAACTAGCCCTGATCGAAAACTTGCAGCGCAAGGATTTGACGCCGTTTGAAGAAGCCGATGGCCTGCAGCGCCTCGCCGATCAGTTCGATTACACGCACGATGATATCGCGCAGAAGATCGGCCGCGCGCGCTCCTCCGTCACCGAAACACTTTCTCTCCGCACGATTCCCGAGTCCCTGCGCCGCAAGTGCGTCGAGCGCGGCATCGTCTCAAAATCCTTGCTGCTGCAAGTCGCGCGCCAGCCCAACGAACGCAAGATGACGGAAGCCGTCGCCCGCATCCTCGCCGGCGGCCTCACCCGCGACGAAGCCCGCCGCGAACGCCGCGACGAAAAAGCCGCCGGCCCGCGCCCCCAACCCTATCTTTTCAACTACGAGGCCGACGACCGCTCCTTCAAGCTGCGCATGCAATTCCTCCGCAGCCACGTCACGCGCCAAGAATTAATCGAGGCCCTGCGCTCCGCCCTCGAGTCCCTCGAGCATGATTCCGCCGCCCGCGCCGCCGGCACCGACGCCGCATAAGCCCGCTTTTTGCCTGTTCGGAATCGCGCTGCTTCCATATCGCTCGATGCCGCGTCCACGAAGTCTTGTGTAGCGGAGGCCTTTAGGCCTCCAGCATTTTCGGGCCCTCACCGAGAATGCACGCAACGCCGCGCGATCGCAATCCGGCGCAGCTCGAAGCGACCAGCTTCGAGCCCCAGCCCCGTAGAGTGTGCGTGAGAACCAGCTTGAGTTTGAAAAGGAAATAGTGCAGTAAAGAAGCATGAGCCGATTTCTACCGTACAGCCCAGATCAGGC
>Ga0187875_10000187_pt1 | contig 56858 bp, 50 predicted proteins | sample June2016WEW_17_1_2_FD_132978 | JGI IMG/M metagenome (GOLD analysis project Ga0187875, IMG submission 132978) | Peatland microbial communities from SPRUCE experiment site at the Marcell Experimental Forest, Minnesota, USA - June2016WEW_17_10 | ecosystem: Environmental > Terrestrial > Soil >...
CAGCCGGAGTCGACCACAGCGAAAGTCCAACTTGTTTTTCAGCCAACTCCCTGGCAGCAACCTTGAACACTCGAAGATCCGAACTGCGACCGCTCACAATGAAGTCGATTCTGGTTATCGAGCGCGACGGTGCTTTGCAGAAGATTCTGAAGCGACTTTTCTCCGCGGAAGAATATGAGGTCGATGTCGTTGCAGACGGTACGGCAGGTCTCGAGATGCTTCGCCAAAGGACACCGGTTGCGGTGATCCTCGATATCGAGCGCTCGGGTAATTCGGAATGTGATCTTTGCAAGAAAATCGCGAAATCGATTCCTAGTACGCCGCTAGTAATTCTTAGTGCGAGCTCCGATGCCGCAGACAAGGTCCTTTTTCTGGGAATGGGTGCCGATGATTACGTGACCATTCCCTTCAGCCCGCGGGAGTTGGTTCCGCGTCTGCGTGCGCTGATCAGGCGTGCGTCGCGCTTCCGGCAGAATCGATGAGCGGATTGATGTGCGTCACCGCAAGCCATCAGCAAGTACCAGGTCACGGACGAGACGCAGGCCACTTAATCTCCACTGCTCAGACTTCTTTCGTGGAAATTAACGATACACCGGCCCTTGCGGTGTCTCGATCCGGCATTTATGTTGGCTGCAGATTTGAAGGAGAAAACAATGCTCGACCACATGATTCTGACTGTCAGCAATGTCGAAACCTCGTTGACATTCTATGAGGCGGCCTTGAAGCCTCTTAATATCAAATTCTTCCTACCCTACAAGGGCGAAGGCGATCATCCTGATCTTTGGGGATTTGGTGATGGCAAGAAGGCGTTCTTCTGGATCAAACAGGGGAAGCCTGATCCAGCATCAATTCACTGGGGGTTCGCGGCCGAAAACAATGGTAAAGTCGATGAATTCTACAGGGCAGCAATGTCGGCTGGTGCCAGGGACAATATTTCACCGCGGGCACGAGTGGAATACTATTCAGGATACTACGCCGCCGATATATTTGACCCGGACGGGTATTCGTTCGAGGTCGTCCATAAAAGCTAGGGATGGAACCTTTACAGCCAGACAACGGTGGTTTCCTGCAGCTCACAACGCTGTAAGTGCCTCGGCGAGTCATCGCCCTCGCAAATTCTGAAAGACTCCTGGAACGCGCGAGAATCGCAGGCATTGATCCTGCCTTGATCATCGCCGCTCCGCGCTACGGATTACGCTACGGTTCTGCTCCCGCTACCGGGGATTTCCAACGACTTAGAGGTCGTCCGCCTCTTGTAAGTCCTTTAAAGTCGTGTATGGGCCGTTCTTTCACGGCGGTAACACGGATTCAATCTCTTGGAGACACATCGAAAACCCGAGAAACTCTGCCGCCTCGCGGCACTGGCCACTAGGGCAGCGTCGTGGGTTCGATAAAGGTTCGATAAGCGTTTCTGAGGGTGTTTTAGCGGCTCAGAGAGCCATCCGCGCCCTTTGCTGTCAATTAGTTACGGACCCTGAGTTCCCTGTCACGGCAGCATGCTGGCCTTTACTTTCCCGCAGGAATTCCTCTTGGTTTGACGGAAACCGGTACAGTGCGACGGGTAATAAATGAGCAATGCCCGAGAACCTGCGCCTGGAGCGGGGTTTCAGATGCAATGGATTTGAAACTTTGTTGGCCCTCGGGAAACTTTTCAAAACCGACCGGGTTCTAAAGTCGTAACTACTCGTCGCTTCACGCACAAATGGCAGGACGAAATTCCTGGTCTCATCGAACTCTTGGGCGGGGGTTGGAGCAGTGTTTCCCAACGTCGAAGTACGCCACTTGCACGCAGTCATCGCCTTGGGCGAAGAGCTGAACTTCACCAAGGCCGCCCTCAGATTGAACCTCACCCAATCTGCGCTCAGCAGACAAATCACTGAGATCGAAAAACAGCTTAGATTTCGCCTGTTCACTCGCGATAATCGACGCGTTGTCCGTGTGGAGCTCACCGACGCTGGGCAAGTCTTCGTCGCAGAGGCTCGCTCTTCGGTCTTGCATATGGAGCGGGCTTTTCATCTCGCACGCACCGCCCATGACGGAGCAGACAACGTTTTGACGATCGGACACTCGCACGAAGCCGATCAAGCCTGGATTTCGGACCTTCTTGCAGTTCGTCTTCCCCTGTACCCCAAGCTCGCCATTCGACTGATCAGTCAGTTCTCAATCGAGTTGGTCCGGAGTGTTCTGGCAGGCGAACTGAATCTGGCCCTAGTGACGGCACCGCCGGAAGATTCTCAGATCGAGGCCGCGCCATTCGTTCTCACGCCGCTCTATGCGGCTCTTCCAGAGGGCCACGCGGCTGCCCAAAAAGAACGCCTCGCGCTCCAAGATCTGGCCAAGGATGAATGGATTCTTTTCGCGCGCCGAGTTCACCCAGTCGTTCATGACGCAATCATGGACGCGGCACGACGTGAGGGAATTTCTCCGAAACGTGCACACGACATTATTACGCCACAAGAGGCCATTCACTTGGTATCCGAGCACGTCGGCGTGGCCATCCTAACCAAACCTACGGCCCTCGGCTGTCGCGCTGAAGGTGTAATGGTAAAGCCTCTTTCTGATGAGTCATTGTATTTCAAAACGTGTGTGATTTTGAGAAAGGACGACGATTCACGATTGGTGAACGAGTTCGCGCGGTCCTTCCTCCGCAGATATGCTTACCAGCGCCGTCCACCACAGCCAATTGAATTGTCGCCGCCCTCCCGAGTTGTCAGCATCAAAAAGGCAAACCCGGAGCGGCGCCGTTGACAGGACAGCGTCTCCCGGTCGGGAGCATGTCCGATCAGGCGCGATTTGCTGTCTGGACCTTCCTCTCCTTTAACGATCTCTTGTTACGATTTCTTGCGAGATTCCTTCCCCGCGCGCAGTCTCGGCTGTGGATAAATAGATCAGGCAAGAACGGGCTTCACAGTGCCGTACGACACCTCAGTAGGCGTCGGACCCTGCCTGTGATTTCAGTCCGGAATGCCTTGGGCGGGAAGTGCATATAGCCGCCCTACGAATCGCCGCGCCGGACGGCCAGCGCAGAGCAGCTTTGGGAGTGGTTGCTTTCAGCCAGCTATTCCTGTTGGGAATAGCTCTCGCCCGAGAATTCATTGGACAACTAGAGCACCTGGAATCAAGTTAGTTAACATGCAGCGGCGGTTAAAGGTCCAATCGGTTGCTCATGGAGCGGACAACGCCGGCCAGGAGTTTTTTCATAATGCGACCTGAAATACAGGAAAGGAAATCCGTCCAGCCGGCCTCCGAACTGCCTTCCGTTGCTCTGGAAAGGCACTACTCCGTGCCTGAAATTGCGGAGCTTTGGGCGATGAGCGAAAAATCAGTTCGCCGACTTTTCGCTGGAGAGCATGGCGTTCTCGAATGGGGAACCCATGAGAGTGCAAGAAAACGAGGCTACCTAAACCTACGCATTCCTGAGAGCGTTTTGATTCGAGTACACCAACGTCGGCAGCGGGCGAGCTGAGTTGCGCGCTCGCTTCGGTTTGTTAGCCTTCGGTTCGTCGAGCAGTTGCCATGCGTTACGCACACTCGATGCGAGCTGTTCTTGTCGAGCTTTTACCCAGGGAGCGTAGTGCTTCTCAGTGATCTTCACACTCTTATGTCCCAGTAAGATGGAAACCTGATCGATCGGGACGCCAGCCAGCAGCATTTCCACCGCAAAGGTATCGCGGAACATGTGAGGGAAGCAGCGCTTTGCCGATCCATCCGGCTTCTCAAGGCCAGCCAGCGCGAAAAGGCGGCGGAAACTGCGCTGCCAATCGGCGACTGCTGATTTTGGCAGTCCATTTCCAGTCCAGAAAAAGTAACGAGGATTTGGCTTGGGCCCATCTGGAATGTTGCGGAGAGTCTCAGCCACTTGCGGAGGCAAAGGAACGTAAACTGGCGTTCCTGTCTTTGCCTGATACAACATCAGATTGTCACCGATGAGGCGGGTCCTCTCAAGAGTGATTGCATCACGGATGCGCAAACCACTCCATCTCATCAGGAGCGTGAGCGTCCGAAGGCGAGTGCTATTTGCGGAGCCGGTCTCCCCGCGATTTTCCCGGTACGCATACGTTGCGTCAACAATCTTGTCGAATTCCTTACGTGTGAAGTAGTCCGTTGGCGTCTGATTCACAGTGATGCGGCCTAAGCCATTCGTAGGGTTCTGAATAATCCAACCAGCACGAATGCAGAACCAGAAGAACCCGGTGAGGCGTTCTTGCTTCTTCTTCTTAGCGAGAGCTCCATCTCTCCATGTGGCGCGGTATGCCTGGACCGCCCGCAGATCGAATTCACGAAGGAGCTTATAGCCTTCTGCCTTGGACCACGCCAAGAGCTGTTTGCGGAAGATGATGTTGAGCTTGTAGAGGGTCGCCTCGCCCAGTTCGCGGGCCTTGGCGTCTGCCAGATACTCGTTGACGGCCCTTTCGATAGTGACAGGCTCGTCCTTTTTTGCCGGCGCAGGAGTTGGATCTTCCGTCGCATCCATTTTGCGCACTTTGGCGACGGCCCGCTCCCAGCTACGGGTTTTCAGGCTGTGACGGACGTATTTGTCGCCGACCATTCCTTCGACCCAAGTCGGGCAGGTGCAGCGCTTGTAATAGCGATCTGTACTCTTGCAAAGGGCGGGATTGTGACGACGGTAGACAGTAAGCATGCCCACATCATCGTACAATTATCGTACAATTTGCAACAGCAATTTTGTATGTTATTGAAAATACAAAAGTAAAGTATGGTGGAGGCGGCGGGAGTCGAACCCGCGTCCGAAAATGTTACTGGTCAAGAGACTACATGCTTATTCACGTTCATGCCCCAGGCGTTTGGCGTCATTGCTGACGCTTCCCCCAGGACGTTCGCGGCCCACGCTCAGAACGGACAAGAAACGCTAGCCGCTAGCCTGTAAGCTTAACCTCCCCGCCCAGACGTAACGGGGAAGAGCAGCCCTTTGTGTGACGCTCGCTCACCGCCCAAGGGCGAAGCGGTGGAGAGCGGCTGCCTAATTAATTAGGCTGCGTATGCCATTTGTTGATTGGCAATTATCATTTTGCTCACGATTACGGGTGTGTGCACCCCGGCATGCCTCTTGGCCGCAAGCATCTCCGTCGAAGCCGTGACGCCCCCACTGGTGGGATTGGCCATTCTCAAAGAACTGTTTCCAATCTAGGTTTACTAGGAAGGGAAGTCAACCCGTTAGATGATACTGGGCGCGGGGCAGTTTCAGCCGTTAAAGGCGGCGGCACGTCGCCAAGACGTAAATTCTTGACGTAAATTAACTTCATAAATTAATTGGCAACCATTTATTGACAAAATAAATCATGATTAAGTATAAACTTAATTAAACAAAATGGAGACCCCGCGAAAATATGCTTCCGACTGGCAAGAGCTAGCTCAGTTGACGCGTGGTCAGCGGATTCTGGTTGAGCGCGTCCGGATTGCGGACAAAGACATCGCCATCGAAGGCAGCTTTGAGCTTCCTCAACTGGCCCGCCTGAGTTTGGAAGACCAGGTGTTCATTACCGCCTTCGTCCGCTCTCACGGCTCCATTAAGGAAATGGAGCGAGTGTTTGGGGTAAGCTATCCGACCATTAAGGGGCGGTTAACGCGGATCGCCGGAAGTCTCGAGTTTGTAGAGTCGAACCCTACGCCCTCGAAGAGTGAAATTCTGGAACGACTGCGAAATGGAGTGATTACGCCGGAGGACGCGATCCGGGAAATCGAGGCATTGCAATGATTCCGTTTGTGGCAGTGGTTAGTTTACGCGGTCGGAAAAGCCGCACGATTCGCTTATGGGTTCCGCTGATCCTGCTGTGGCTGCTGCTGGTGCCGCTCGCGGTGTTGTTATCGCCGCTGATCTTCGTGGTTTGTCTGGCGTTCCGAGTGAACCCCTTCCGCGCATTCTCCGTAGGCTGGCAAATTTTGTATGCGCTCAATGATACGCAGTTTGAAGTCGAGCATCCCGGCGCCGGAATTTCGATTTGTGTTTTCTAGGAGTGGAATATGAATGAACATCGCCGTCAGATTTTACAGATGCTGTCCGAAGGAAAGATCAGCGCGGACGAAGCGGAACGCCTAATTTCGGCCCTCGAAGCAGGGCCCTCTGCTTCGCCCTCGCAAAACGGTTCCGATTCGGCAACGAAGGCGCGGCCGAAGTACCTTCGCGTCCAGGTGGACTCGGAAGACGACGGGCATGATGGCCCAACCAAGGTCAACGTCCGCGTACCCATGCAATTGCTGCGCGCGGGTGTGAAACTGGCTGGTCTGATCCCGCCGCAAGCCCTCAATCGCGCCAACGTGGCAATCCACGAAAAAGGCATTCCCTTTGATTTGAGCCAGATCAAGCCCGAAAACCTGGAAGAGCTGATTGACCAGCTCAGCGACTTGAGTGTCGACGTGGATCAGAATGACCACGCCGCAAAAGTGAAGGTTAAAGTGTTCTGTGAGTGAGACGTGTCCGTCTTTTTGAATCCTATATAATTCGCGCCTCGTCTTTGCCGGTCGCGATTTTTTGTGGAACCGAGCCGCGACCTAGGCCATCTATGGGTTAGGGAGACCCACACTAAAATGAGTAAGACGACTTCCACAATTGCTCCTGAGCAAAGAAATTCGACAGGGACAGGCAAACCGTACTCGGCCAAAGCATATGCGGCGGTGAGTGCCGCTTCAGGACTCGCGCCAACTGCCATTCGGCGTCGCGAGCCGGGTGCAATGGATGTGCAAATCGATATTTTATTTTGCGGCGTTTGCCACTCCGACCTGCACCAGGTGCGCAACGAGTGGGAAAACATGATGCCGACGGTTTATCCCTGCGTGCCCGGTCATGAAATCGTGGGGCGCGTGGTGAAGGCCGGGAGCGCAGTCAAGAAGTTCAAGGCAGGCGATCTGGCCGCGGTGGGCTGCATGGTCGATTCCGACCGCGTCTGTCCGAACTGTCGCGCGGGTAACGAACAATTCTGCGACAGCATGCCGACCTTCACCTACAACTCGGAAGACAAGCATCTGGGCGGAGTGACCTACGGCGGATATTCGGACAGCATTGTTGTGGATGAAACCTTCGTTTTGCGTGTGCCCAAGACGCTAGACCCCGCCGCTGCTGCGCCGCTGCTTTGCGCCGGTATTACGACGTATTCTCCCATGCGCCACTGGAACGTGCGCAAGGGCCAAAAGGTAGGAGTGGTAGGCCTGGGCGGGCTCGGCCACATGGGAGTGAAATTCGCCCATGCCTTCGGCGCGCACACGGTGCTGTTTACCACCTCGGCGAAGAAGGTCAACGACGGTTTGCGGCTCGGTGCGGACGAAGTGATTGTCTCGAAGAATGATGCGGAGATGCAGAAGCATCTGGGCAGTTTTGATTTCATTCTCGACACGGTTTCCGCGGAACATAACTTGAACGCTTATCTTGATTTAGTCAAGCTCGATGGAACCCTCACCATGGTGGGAGCGTCTCCGACGCCGTTGCCGGTTGGCGTTGGCGGCCTGCTGTTCCGGCGGCGCTCGCTTGCCGGTTCTATCATCGGTGGAATTCGGGAGACCCAGGAGATGCTGGATTTCTGCGCGGAGCATGGTCTGGCCGCTGACATCGAACTGATTCGGATTCAGCAGATTGACCAAGCTTACGAGCGGCTGGCGAAAAGCGATGTGAAGTATCGATTCGTCATCGATATGGCGTCGCTCAAGTAGCGGTCGGTGGACGATCAAAAACAGGGCGGCCCCACCTTGTGCCAGAATTGCGCAGGTGGGGCTTGCGGTTTCACCTGGACCGCAATTTCTGCTCCAGCCGCGAACCGACCTCTGGCCACTCCGTATCCAGAATGCTGAAGTAGACCGAATCGCGTACCCGCCCCGTCCAGGTGATCACATGTTTTCGCAACGTGCCTTCTTCCCGCGCTCCGATACGCAGAATCGCATTTCGCGATCGCTGATTCAGTGCATCGGTTTTGAGTTCGACGCGAAAGCATTGCCAGACCTCGAAGGCGTGCCGCAGCATAACATATTTCGCTTCCGTGTTGACCGCGGTGCGCTGCCACTCCGGCGCAATCCAGGTGGAACCAATCTCCACCCGGCGATTCGTCCGGTCGATGTTCATGAAGCGAGTGCTGCCAATCACCCGCTCTGACTTGCGCTCCACCGTAGCGAAGACTACCGATTCGCCGCGTTCCTGCTCGGCCAGCGCTTTCTCGACGAGCCGCTCGAAATCCTCAGACGTTGTCATCCGGTAAGGAATCCACTGAAAGATGTCATCGAGCCCATCTTTGGCCGCTTGCCAGAAGGCTTCCGCATGATCGCGGCGAATCGGCTCCAGACGGATCACGGAACCTTCCAGCGTCACGGGAGTTACGATTTGCAGAGGGGTGGTCACACTCAACGCGAGTTTCCTTTCTTGGGAGCGCTGCATCCATTATCTTGCATCTCCCGTCGATTTGCGGGCATCTGTAGTATGGCCTTCGGGGTTTTTCCGCAACCATGAGGGCGGAGCGGGCGATGACCAAAGCCATCCAACACAAAACACATATGCGATGTGAGGAGTGTTGCCGTTGAAATCACAGTGTCTACCCTTTTCCAGGATCCCGCACACGACCCAGCTCTTCACTGACTTCCTCGCATATTCTCCCAACGTTCGGCCCTTTTACCCCCACTCCCCACACTTTAGCGAATGGTTGAAGGCCGAAGCTTCAGCCGTGCAATACGATCCCTCACGCCGGGAACGCGTCGGCGCGATTCTCGAACGGCAGAATAAAGCCTGGGAAGCCTCGCCCCGGACGGTCGCCAACCTTGAGCGTCTGCGTCGCGGCGCATCTGCGGTCGTGACCGGGCAGCAGGTTGGCCTCTTTGGCGGACCGATGTTCTCCATCTACAAAGCGCTAACCACCGTGAAATTGGCGGAGGAAGCGACCGCGGCAGGGTTTGATGCAGTCCCTGTTTTCTGGCTGGCCACTTACGATCACGATCTGGCCGAGGTCAATCACGTCTCCATTCCTGGCCCCGACGGGTTGCTGCGTACGCTCACTGCTTCCAGCCACGGTATCCCGGGCGCTCCAGTCAGCGGAGTTCGTTTGGGCGATGAAATTCTTCCCCTTATGGAGGAAGCCGTATCGTTGCTTGGCCATTCGGAAGCCTCGCAATTCCTCCGCGAATGCTATCGTCCCGGAGAAAGCTTAGGCAGCTCATTCGCCCGCTTTTATGCGCGTTTGTTCGCGGCCTGGGGCGTAATCCTTCTTGACGCTTCCGATCCCGACCTGCATCGAGTCGCCGCGCCCATCTATCGCGCGGCCGTCGAGCAAGCCTCTGAAATCGATGAAGCGCTACTCGCTCGCGGACGAAATCTCGAAGCCGCACGCTATCACCAGCAGGTGAAGGTGACCGCTTCCTCCGTGCTCCTGTTTACCCTGCAGAAGGGCGCACGCACGGCGATTCAGCGCCACGCCAACGGCGGTTCTTCCGAATTCGTGATTGCCAGTGAGGCAGCTCCGCAGAAATTGTCGTCGAAAGAACTGCTGGAGCGCATCTCCTCAACTCCCGAAGATTTCAGCCCCAACGTGCTCTTGCGTCCGGTGGTGCAGGACTATCTTTTGCCCACGCTCGCCTACACTGGAGGTGCCGCCGAAGCTGCCTATTTTGCTCAAGCCGGCGCCGTGTACGAGAAGATTCTGCACCGGGTGACGCCGCTGGTGCCGCGTTTCTCAGCCACTCTGGTTGAACCCAAGGTGCAGCGCTGGTTGCGCCAATACGACATCTCTGTGGTCGACGTGCTGCACGGCGCTGAGGTTCTGCGCCGCACGCTGGCGGCGCGTTCTCTGCCGGCGGACCTGCAGTCAGCCTTCGAACGCGTGAAGCGCTCGGTGGAAGAATCGTTTTCCAGCCTGCACGAAGCGCTGGCCAAGCTCGATCCTACGCTGGTCGAGGCCAGCCAAACCGGCGCTTCCAAAGTGCGCTATCAGTTGGACCGTCTACGGGAACGGGCCATGGCTGCCGAGTTACGGCGCAGCGAGATCGTCAGTCGTCATGCGGAATCGTTGGTTCAGGCTCTTTATCCCGAAAGTGCACTGCAAGAGCGTGGTGTCGCTGGGGTTTATTACGTGGCTCGCCACGGAACCGAGCTTCTGAAGAGTCTCCACGATTCCATGCGCACCGATTGCCTCGACCATCAGATTGTGGAGTTGTAGAAAGTAGCGATCCAGGCCTGCGCCTAGCGGCTCTCGCCTGTAGCTAAATAGGTCCCCAGCCCGATCATAATTGCGCCGGTTAGGGTTCTCTGCCGGCGACGGAACACTGCCGATGAGCGAACCCTCTTTCCCAACGGCCCAGACAGCAGGATCACAATCAGATCCGCTGAAGTATTCAGGACAACAGAAACCGTTCCCAGCAGCACGAATTGAAAAAACACGTGTCCGACCTCGCGATGAACAAACTGCGGAATGAAGGAGAGGAAAAACAGTGCAGTCTTCGGATTGAGCACCTCTGTTGCCACGCCCTGCCACAGCGGATTTCGAGCGCCCACGCTGGGCGTCGCGTCGAGGTCATCCTGCGAGAACGCCTCCGGCTTCCGCGCATCGAAAATCATTCTCACGCCCAGGAAACAGAGATAAGCCGCCCCCAGGTACTTCACGGTTGAGAATGCCACTGCCGATCGCGCCAGGATGACTGAGACCCCGAGCGCCGCGGCAAACACGTGGACCATGCCTCCAAGAAACGTGCCTAACGCGGACAGAAATCCTTCGCGTTTTCCTCCAGCCAGGCTTCTGGCCAGCACGTACAGCATTCCCGGTCCGGGCGCAACCGCCAGCAAGAATGCAGCGGTAAGAAACAACAATAGGCGAGTGGAATCAAACATAATGAAAAGGATTTTACGTCAGAATGTTATTGCTCCAGCCAGTTTTCCAGCAGCTCTAGAGATTCCACACGCGGTTCCTGCCGCTCACGGTAGGCTCCGGCCACATCGAATAGTACGGCCTGCATGCCTGCATTGCGGGCGCCGACGTAATCTACCGAGTAGACGTCCCCAACATACAGGCTCTCGTCAGCACGCGCATTCATGCTTTTCAGCGCGGCCTCAAAAATCTCAGGACGCGGCTTCTCGAATCCCACCGTTCCTGAATCTGTAATGCTCTCAAAACACTCCGCAATGCCGCAGCGGGTGAGGACACCCTGGATCTTCCCATCAGCGTTGGAGATTACGGCAATACGAAAATTGTTGCGGATTCGATCGAGCGCCGAACTCGTCCCCGGCAAAATCTGGTCCCAGTTGGCGGAGTTCTGCATATTTTGCACCAGTTCCTGCAGCCGTCCGTCGCGAGCTTCATCCAGGTCTTCGAGCAGGTGACTATGAAATATCCACCAAAATCCGTGATCCACCCTGCCGCTCTGCATATTTTGATCAAATTCAGACTTCGTCCTGCGCTCCAAGGCTTGCCATCGTTCGAGCGTGGGATGGCGCTTGTTCTCAATCGGGGCGAGCATCTTCGCCCGGTTCGGAAACAATAAGGTGTTGCCCACATCGAAGAAAATGACGCGCCGTTCAGCCATATTTCCATCTTACTGAAAACTTGCGATCAACATATCGCGAAAGGCCGGGCTTAGCCTTCCCGCTTGGGAGCCTGTCGTTGCTAACGGTGATGCCTGCGGTCGGTCCATCCGTGACCGATGGCGGGAAAAAATGTAATATCCAATCCATCGCACGGTGAAGGAAGTCTTCTATCGTGAGATGGGCTTGCTAATGGCTCTTCCTCTAACAACCCGTGTGGTCGCAGGCATCGCTCGCACCAAAGTCGCAGCCTCTTCCCTTTACAGTTTTGCGCATGCCCCGCTGATCGCGGCAGTCTTACTGCTTGAAGGGCACTCCAACCGTCGGAACGATATCTACAATATTCTTTGGGCGGTTGTATTTGGCTTCGCCACCATCAATATTCTTAGCCTCGCTGCCCGGCGCTTTGAGCCCAACCGTCGCGGTCTCACCTTCGGAGAGTTGATGGCGGTGCTCATTGTTCTGCTTTCCATCTTTCTTCTCGGCTGGGAACTCTTGAACGTTTTCCGCATCTTCCCCATCAAGCTTCAGCGCTGAGCGCGGGGACCATTTTTGCGGTATGATGCGCAAAATGGCGAAAAATCCCCCGAGTTTCGAAGTCACTTGTCCCTGCTGCAGCGCGCTTCTAAAAGTGGACACGGAAACTCGTTCCGTAATTGCGCACACCGCCGCCGTGAAGCCGCGCATGTTTAACGACATGGAAGATGCCGCCCGCGCCATGAAGGAACAGGACACGCGCCGTGAATCCATCTTCCGGCAATCGGTCGAGGCGCAAAAACACGCCTCCGAACTTCTGGAAAAGAAATTCCAGGAAGCGGTGAAGAAAGCCAAGCAATCGCCGGACACGGGTAAGCCCATCCGCGACTTCGATTTGGATTAGGACCTGGCAGAATCGATCACCATGCCGAGTCGTCCCTTGCTTCTTGGTCACCGCGGTGCCAGAGCTGAGAAATCCATTCCCGAGAACACGCTGGATTCGTTCGATCTGGCACTCGCCCACGGATGCGATGGCTTTGAATTTGATGTTCGTCTGTCCTCCAACAGCCAGCCGGTCATCTGCCACGACGCTGATATCCGCGACCTCGAGGTGGCTCAAACCTCGGCTCAGCAGTTAGGCCTTCCACTTCTTCACCAGGTCCTGCAACGTTATCAGACCACCGCTTTCCTCGATATCGAACTTAAAGTTCCAGGATTGGAACGCATCACACTGGAGTTGTTGCGGTCACATCCGCCGCTTCGCGGCTGTGTGGTGTCTTCATTTCTTCCGGAAGTTTTAGAGGCAATTCGTGACATGGACACTGCAATCCCGCTCGGCTTGATTTGCGAAACCCCGGCGCAGTTCCGCTTATGGCGCGCGATGCCGGGGCAATATGTAATCCTGCACCGTAGTCTGGTTCGGCAAAGTACTATCCGCAAGATCCAAGGTGCAGGCGGGAAGATTTTCGTATGGACTGTGAATGCGGCCTCAGAGATGAAACGATTTGTTGAGTGGGGCGTAGACGGTATCGTCTCAGACCATTCCCAGCGCCTCGCTGCCCTCATCAATCGCCCCTCAAAATCCGAAGACAAGACTTAGGCATCAATCTGCCGCAGCTTCGAGCGCCGCCTCGGTTTTTGGCACGGGCCGCAAGAAAGCGGTACGCTCCATCTCAAATTCTTCCAGGTTGGCGCCCATGGTTTGGTCGTTCCAGCCGAGAACCGCCCCAATGCGCAATGCCGCTTCGCGGCTGCACGATTCCGACCAGCAGGCGCCCAATGCCACCGGCACTCGGCGTAACAGCACGTCGGCCAATGTCGCAGCGTACTCTCTGCGATAGGCTTGCACCACCTCCGCGATCACATGCGAAGAATGGGGACAGATTGGCGCCCGCAACTCGGCGCTCACCAGCGCCATGCGAGCGATGTCTGCAGCTCTTTTCCCGTGCCACTCCAGCATGCCCCGCGCCGATTCCTCGCTTATCGCCCCGATCCGGGCAATCTCCAGCACGGCGTCGTCCAGCATGGGATCGAGCGCCGGCCCGGGTCCCATCGCAACCGTGTTCGGTTCCGCAGCGTGCAGTCCGATCTTTCGCGCACAGTCACGGGCTAACGAAGCCGCAGTCGTCAACTTGCCACCGATCACGGAGATCATGCGCGCCGCGCCGTCATCGGCATGATCGTGCAGGATGTGCCGCCGCGTCACCGCCGAAGGTCGATTGTCCGGAGAATAGGGTAAGGGGCGGATTCCGGCAAAAGCGTGCTTTACGCTTTGCGCCGAAATCTTCGCCTTGGGGAACAGTTGCGCCACCGAACGCAACAGATAATTAACTTCCTCCGCCGAGGGAACCGTCTCTCCCGGATCGCCGTCATCGCCAACTTCCGTCGTGCCCACCAGAACTTGGTCGTTCCAGGGAAGTACAAAGATCGGACGGCCGTCCACCGCCTCGGTATAGATCGCCGCCGCTGGCGAGCCTGAAAAGCGAGGTAGAACGATGTGGGATCCGCGAATACCACCCAGCATTGGCTTGCTCATGCGGATCGACGAACGTTGACAAACTCGATCGGCCCAGGGTCCGCTGCAGTTAATGACCCAGCTGGCATCGATGCGTTCATCCCGGCCTGTAATCTGATCCCGCAGCAGGACGCCGTGAATACGGCCGTGAGCCACATTCACTGCGAGCACTTCCATGTGATTGCGGACCACGGCTCCAGCTTCCACCGCTTCCAACAGCCACTCGGCGACCAGTCGCTCCGGAAATTCGCACTGCGCATCTTCATAATTGAAGATGGTCCAGCGATGTCCCGCGTCCAGCGCCCGCTCCAGCTGTTTCAATTCCATCTCAGTGGTGCCCGCGCTTGGCGGTTTTCCCGCCATGCGTTGGTAAAGCCACAGTCCGGCGCGCACTTTCATCGCGTTGTGTCCGCTGTTTTCGTTCAGGAGCAGCAGGAAGTGCAAGGGATGAACCAGATGAGATTTTTCCCGAAGCAGTTTTTCGCGGTCGTGCAACGATTCTCGCACCAGGCTTAATTCGCCGTGCTCGAGGTAGCGCAGTCCGCCGTGGATGATCCGGGTGGAGCGGCTGGTTACCCCCGAGGCGAAGTCGTTCTGCTCGATCAGCAACGTGGACTTGCCCGCGCGGGCGCACTCTCGGGCTACGGCTACGCCATTGATTCCGCCCCCAATCACCACCACGTTGAAGTGCTGGCCATCCAGGCTGGCCCGGGGATTAGCGGTTAACACCATAGAGATGATCGAACACCAGAGTAACCGTTAGTAGGTTACTAAAAGTTCAGGTTTGCCGGCATACACTGCGACCGATAGAGTGTGCATCGAGCGGCTGGCAACGAATAGGTCACCTTGGTGCTGCAAAATTGGCTGACCGAAAGTGGGACTGACCTGGAGGAAAGTTTTGCATGGCGAACTACCGGCCCGCTGCGAATGCAACTGGGCCGGCATCTAGCTGCTTGCCTGGATTTAGGCAACCTTGCGCTCAATTTTTCCGCTCGCGTTGGCACCCTGGGAAAACAAATCGCTCATCTCGCGATTGAATGCAGGGATATCGTCAGGTTTGCGACTGGTAACCACTCCGTTGCTCGAAACCACTTCTTCGTCTATCCAGGCGCCACCCGCATTTCGAACGTCAGTCTTCAGAGAAGGCCACGAAGTAAGCGTCCGTCCCTGCGCCGCCCCGGCTTCCACCAGCATCCACAGCCCATGGCAGATTGCCGCCACCGGCTTTGCCTGCTCGAAGAAGCGTTCCACAAACCGTACCGCATCCGGATTCATTCTCAACTGATCGGGCTTCACCACTCCGCCTGGCAGGAGCAGCGCGTCGTACTGGGAAGGATCGGCGGACTTCAGCGGAACGTCGACCTGCACGTCGTCGCCCCAATCTTTTCTGTCCTAGCCCTTGATTTTTTCTCTGCGGGAGACACCACCTGGGTGCGCGCCCCGGATTCCTCCAGTGCTTTTTTCCCTTTGGTTAGTTCCGCCTGCTCGAAGCCGTCGGTGGCCAGAATGGCTATGGTTTTCCCCTGAAGATTATTGGGCATCGAATTCTCCTTGAAGTTTTGAGTGCTTATTAGGATGCCGCGGCGGCAATCGCGGTTTATCGCTATTGGAAAAGCGTCCTGCACGCGCATTGCCCCTGGTGCGGCGGGTCATTTAGAGTGGTTGCCAATGTCCACGACGGGTGATCGTTTCGAACGCGCAGTCGCCATCATGGAGCGCCTGCGGGCTCCTGGGGGTTGCCCCTGGGATCGCGAACAGACTTTTGATTCCATCAAGCCCTACACGCTGGAAGAGACTTACGAAGTTCTCGAGGCGATCGACAATCGCGACTGGAACGAGCTTCCCGGCGAACTCGGCGACCTGCTGCTGCAAGTGCTCTTCTATTCAGAAATGGCCAAAGAGCAGGGTACGTTTACCATCGATGACGTTCTCGATCGGCTTTCTAACAAGCTTGTGAATCGGCATCCTCACGTATTTGGTGAGACCAGAGCCGACACTGCCGCCGACGTAAAGCGCAACTGGGAGGCGTTGAAGGCCGAAGAACGAAAGCAGCGCTTCGGCGAGCAGAAAGCACCAGATGAAGGGAAGACATCGGCTCCGGTTTCGATTCTCGCCGGTGTTTCTTCGGCGATGCCTTCGTTGTTGGAGGCCCATAAGCTGAGTTCACGTGCGGCGCAGGTCGGCTTCGATTGGCCTAACATGGAAGGCTTATTCGACAAACTCGGCGAAGAGACAACCGAACTCCGTGAGCATCTGCAAGAGTTTCCCGCTCCCGGCCCGCGCCCGGAGGGCCGCGGGGTTGCCGGATCTGGGAGGCAGGCCGTTCCACAAGATCTACGGGTTCGGCTGGAGGAAGAAGTTGGTGATCTTTTTTTTGTGCTGGTCAATATCGCCCGCTATCTTTCACTCGATCCTGAATCCGCTCTGCGCAAGACGAACCGAAAATTCCGCCGCCGTTTTCAATGGATGGAGCAACGCCTTCACGAAAACGGAAACACTCTCGAAGACTCTTCGATGGATGAACTCGAATCTCTATGGCAACAAGCCAAGCAACAGGAGAAACAAGCTTGAGCCCGGATGCCGTCGTGATCCGCCGCTGCCAGGGTATCGAAGAGTTGCGAACGTGTGTCGCACTCCAAAAAGAAATCTGGAATTTCACAGATGCGGAACTGGTTCCGCTTCGCATGTTCGTCGTGGCCGAAAAAGTTGGCGGGCAAGTGATGGGAGCTTTCGCTGGGGCCGAGATGGTTGGCTTTGCGCTTTCGGTGCCAGGTACTCGCTCCGGCCGCATCTATCTTCACTCCCACATGCTCGCTGTCCGCAAGGAGTACCGCAACCGCGGATTGGGCCGCCGGCTCAAGGTGCTGCAGCGCGAAGACGCACTGGCGCGCGCCATAGAGTTGATTGAGTGGACCTTCGATCCCCTCGAGATCAAGAACGCCTATCTGAACATTGAAAGACTGGGAGCGATTGCGCGCCGCTATAACATCAATCAGTACGGAATCACGTCATCCCCCCTGCAGGGTGGATTGCCGACTGATCGGCTTATTGCCGAATGGTGGCTGAAGTCGAGACGCGTGGAAACTTTGCTGGGGACCGGAAAGAATCCGCCATTTAAGCAGGAAAGAGCGATCGCCGTTCCGGCGGAGATCTACGAGTGGAAGGCTGCCGCAGACACCAGAAACAAAGCGAAACAATTGCAGGAGCGCAATCGCGGGGAATTTCTACGGGCATTTAACGACGGACTTGCCGTGTTGGGCTACGAACGCGACCCCCAAAGCAACGGCAAGTTTCTGCTGGGTAATTGGGACGAGAAATGGTCATACGCGTCGCAGGAATAAGTCACCACGGAGGCACGGAGTCACAGAGGAAAGGTTTAGGAAGAGAAATGCGAAAATGGTTTTCTCCGTGAGGGAACCTGCTTCGAGCGAAGCCGAGGGGTGGCTCTGTGGTGAAATTGCTTTTTGACTGCAAATTATGAAGATGGAAGCCCTCACCCTCCGCGAGATTCAGATGCCGCTCGTCCATTTTTTCGAGACGAGTTTTGGACGCACCTACAGCCGCCGCATCTTGCTGCTCACGGCACATTGCCAAGGGGTGGACGGCTGGAGCGAGTGCGTCGCCGGCGAAGATCCTTTCTATAGCAGCGAGTGGATCGAGAGTAGCTGGCCGACGATCACCGGTTACCTTGCCCCCGCGCTGCTCGGTCGCGATCTCGACTCGGCGCGTGACAGTGCAAGTTCCTTCTCCAAGGTTCGCGGACACCGCATGGCCAAAGCCGCTGTCGAAAACGCCTTGTGGGATGCCGAGGCGAAACAGAAAAATCAACCCTTATGGAAACTTCTGGGTGGCATAAGGAAGGAAATCCCTTGCGGCGTCTCGATCGGCATTCAGGATTCGGTCGAGCAGTTAGTCGACAAGATCCAGACCGAACTGGCCGCTGGCTATCGGCGAATTAAGGTTAAAGTGAAACCCGGCTGGGACGTCAACGTGTTGGAGAAGATCCGTCACCGCTGGGCCGATATTACGCTGAGCTGCGACGCCAACTCCGCCTACACGCTCGATCAGGTGGAGCACCTCCGCATTTTCGATCAGTTCGGTCTGCTCATGATCGAGCAGCCGCTCTGGGATGACGACATTTTCTACCATGCCCGTTTGCAGAAAGAATTGCGGACCGCCATTTGCCTGGATGAGTCGATCGTCAGCGCGCGCTCCGCAGCCGTTGCGCTGGAGATTGGCGCCTGCCGCATCATCAACATCAAGGTTGGACGCGTAGGCGGATTTACCGAAGCGAAGAAAATCCACGACATCTGCCAGTCGCAAAAGATTCCTGTCTGGTGTGGCGGCATGCTGGAATCCGGCGTCGGCCGCGCTCACAACATCGCCCTTTCCACGCTCGAGAATTTCCATCTGCCAGGGGATGTTTCTGCCTCCAGGCGATATTGGAAGGAAGACATCATCGAACCGGAAGTGCAGGTTTCACCGCAAGGCATGATTGCGATCAGCGATCAGCCGGGGACGGGCTACCGCGTTAAAGAAGATCTGATCGAAAAGTTAACGGTCAGGAAAGCAACGGTTCGCCTGGGTGCGTGACCGGCAGAAGCCTTGATCATTCTGGCGAAGCCGGGCTGTGGTATACGGTCACTGCGCGGGGCTCTGGCTCTTCAGTGTCACGGAAGAACGGTTCTGCGCTAATTTGGCTTCCTCGGTCAACATCTGCACTCCTTGAGCAAAGCTGGTGTCGGGGGGAACACTGCGGAAGTCGCTGAATACTTCATCCGACCTATATGAAAGATTCTTGAATAGAAAAATCTTGCCGGTAAGGCTCAGGGACATGCGGGAAATTTCCCAACACCCATTTCCTACATCCCGCTGCTCGACGAGAAAATGTCCACCCTTGTCGAGATGCCCGAGAATTCCCCAGCCAAAACCGACTTCTTTGAACAATGTGCCGTCGATCAGCGCGATCCTGCGGCCCGCCGGATCGATGACCAGAAATCCTTGCATCCCGACCAGAACCAATTCCACGTGGGAAGGTGGCTGATAAGCAGGGTTCGGTGTGAATTTTAAACGCACCAGGCGCACTCCCCGCTCGCCTAACGTTGTGGTCCCGTTTTGCTCGCCGTCGTACTGATAGAGAAAAGCATTCGGCAAGGCCTTGACGATGCGCAGGGTACGCTCCACATTTTCTTGTTCCTGCAAATGTTTGCGCCGGAGCTGCTCGGGATTGCTCACCAAGCCCGCTAGCCGATTCTTCTCTCCCTTCAGTTGGTCGGAAGTGAGCGGTTTGTCGTTGTAGAAAATGGTCATCCCGGCCATAGCCTCCCGCGTCTCCACGTATAACCGGGTCTGAGAGCCCTGTGGAGTCTGCTTGCGCGACCGGAACATGTGTCTCGAATTGTCGTTGCTGGCCGCGACCTCGTTTGCAACCGCAGACCGCACTAATGCGAGACAGGAAGCCGGATCCAGGTCGGGGGCTGGCGCCGCGGCCGCCAAGGACGCAACCCAAACGCCGGCCAGCGCGGCAACCAACAAAACCGCAATGGCCCTTTGCGAAGCCCTTTGACGATAACCGGTCATAATCGGCCTCAAGTTACTCATGGCTTAAGTGTAACAACTTGAGCGCCGGGCGATCTCTACAGGGAACTGAGTATTTCCCGAGGGCGGGGCGGCTTGCCGCGCACTCCGTGCCTTGCGTATAGTCGTTATAGGGCGTGAGTTAGCGGCATCCTCGCGTAAATGCTGATTTCGCAGCGAACCTCGCAGTGATCTTGCTGCAATGATCCTGTTGAACTAATCTTGATCGAACAGTCTTGAGAAACCAGGAGAGCGCGTCCCATGAGCACACCAGCCAGCGGCTTGGCACAAATCGGCAAATCGGTAGTTATTAAAGGCGAGCTTTCGGGCAGCGAAGATCTCTATCTGGATGGCCAGGTGGAGGGCAGCATTGCTCTCAAGGGCAATAGCCTTACCGTGGGTCCCAATGGCCAAGTAAAGGCCAGCGTCGACGCGAAAGCGATCGTGGTGCAGGGAAAACTGGACGGAAACATCCAGGCCAGCGACCGGGTGGACCTGCGTAAGTCGGCCGTGGTGAACGGAGATATCACGGCGCAGCGCATTTCCATTGAAGAAGGCGCTTTCCTGAGAGGCAAAGTCGATATCCACCGCTCGGATGCGAAGTAGTTGCATCGGATGGCAGTGCTTGGGTTGAGTAGGATGAATCAAGAGTTAGGAAATTAATTGTCGTCTGTCTCGCAGAATTTCATGAAATTTTTTCGGGGTGCATCCGGACCGGAGACCGTCCCGGCGCAGGGGTCGCAAAAACTTACCCGCCGCTCCAGCGGGCTGGGTGAATTGTCGCGCTCCTGGGAATCCGCGGAAAACCTGTGCGTGCTTGATCTGGGATCGACCTCGCCGACCAACATCCGCCACTTCACCGAACACGGCCACAGAATTTACAGCGAAGATCTGCTAACTGCCTCCACCGACCCCGAACTGGTCACCAAAGACGAGCAGGGAAATACCATTCTCGACAGCCGAAAATTTCTTGCCGACAACCTGGTTTATCCAGCCGCTCATTTCGACGTCGTGTTTTGCTGGAATCTGCCCGACTATCTGGATGAGAGCCTGGTAAAGCCGGTGGTCGGACGACTGTGGTCCGTGCTGAAGCCAGGAGGCATGCTGTTGGCGTTCTTCCATACCCGCGACGCTGGCCCCGATGCGCCTTGCCACCGCTTCCACATCGTCGGCGCGGACACGCTTGAGATGCAGAAGATTGTGCTCCGCCGCGAGGCCCGGCGCGGTCCTACGGGCGCGGTACACACCGCCGTCTCGGATGGCTTCCAGTTGCAACGCGTGTTCAACAACCGTCACATCGAAAATCTTTTCCGCGACTTCGCTTCGATCAAGTTCTTTCTCGCCCGCGATAACGTTCGCGAAGTGTTGGTTGTTCGCTAGCTCGTTCGCTTTGCGACGGCGTTCTTCCAGAGAATCACGCCCATGCGAAAAAGATAGTGGCGGGAAATCTCCAACCCTCCCGATTTCCCTGGAGAGGAATGATCCGCGAGCATACTTCGAATTTCGTCCGGCGTGTATGAGCGGCGCACGGAAGTCAGCCCATCCAACCACGCCACCCGGTTGCGAATCATGGGATAACCGGCATAGGCCAAAGCGAGATGCAGCGGATGCCGGACAAGGTCATTGATCAGCAGCGCCTGCCGGCTTACCCGCAGACCTTCGCACACGAATTGCTTGAGTCGCCTTGGGTCCAGATGATGCGCAAAGAGGTTGCAGCTCACGAGGTCGAACGCTCCGTCCGCGAAAGGAACCGCGAGCGCGTCGGCGACTATGCCCTGATTTCGTCCGCCGTGGTTCGAGGCAGGATTTCCGCAAGGCAAATGAGTAGACGCGATGTCCAGCAGAGTTACATCCAGCGTGATTCCGCGCAGTGCTAACTTCTTCCGCGCCCTCTCGGGAACTTCACCCAGGCCGGCGGCCACCTCCAGCAGCGAGAAGTGATTCATATCGGTCGCCCGCGCCACGCGTTCCACCATTGTCTGCGTAGTGGCGATCCCACCGAACCATCGATTGACGCGGCCGATAGCCTCCAACACAGCCCGCGCGTCGCCCGGCGAACAGGCGTCAGAATCGAGAATCTCCGGAGCGTCGATTCGCTGCATGGGAAGGGTTGAATTTGGGTACGACTTTGGCCCCGCTACACTTCCGCCAGTTCCTCTTCCAGCAGTTGCTTGTTATACAGGTCGTTGTAGTAGCCATTCAACGCCAGCAATTCGTCGTGAGTTCCCAGTTCCACGATCTTGCCGCCGTGCAGCACGGCGATGCGATCGGCGTTGCGCACGGTGGAAACGCGATGCGAGATGAAGATCGTCGTACGGCCGCGCATTACTTCGCGCAGATGATTAAGAATTTTGTCTTCGGTATGAGTGTCCACGCTAGAGAGCGCGTCATCGAGAATCAAAATTCGCGGATTGCGGATCAAAGCTCTGGCGATCGCGGTACGCTGTTTCTGACCTCCCGATAGCGTAATGCCGCGTTCGCCGACCATGGTTTGATAGCGGTCGGGAAAGCCTTCGATGTCTGCCGCGATATTCGCCGCATCCGCGGCATCGTGAATTTCCTGATCGCTAGCCGATTCCACGCCCAGCGCAATATTTTCCCGGATGCGGTCGCTGAACAAAAATGTTTCCTGCGGCACAAAGCCAATATTCTGGCGCAAGGAAGCAAGCGAAAACTCGCGGATCGGCCGCCCATCGAGCAAAACCATGCCCCGAGCCGCGTCGTAAACCCGCGGAATCAGATTCACCAGTGTGCTCTTTCCCGAGCCCGTCGGACCCACGATCGCCATGCTGCTGCCCGCCGGAATTCGCAGGTTCAAGTCATGCAGCACGCGCTTGCCGTCGTAGTCAAAGTTCAGGCCGCAGAATTCGATTTCCCCTTCTACCTGGCGATCCTTGGCGTCGGCCTCATCCTTGATCTCAGGCTGTTGCTGCAAAATCTCATTCAGCCGCACCAGCGAAGCCGTGCCCCGCTGGAAAATGTTGACCACCCATCCCAGAGCGATGATGGGGAACGTGAGTTGCATCATGTAAATGTTGAATGCGGTGAACGCGCCGATTTGCATGCGCCCGGCCAAAACCTCGCGGCCCCCGATCCACAGCACCAGCACCAGCGCCAGGCCAAGCATGAACTCCAGCGTGGGCCAGAGCATGCCCATCAGGCGCACGAGTTTCAGGCTGCGCGCAACGTACTCCTGGTTGGCGGCTTCGAAGGACGCAATTTCCGGCTCTTCCTGCACGTAAGCGCGAATCACGCGCGCCCCCGAGAAGTTCTCCTGGGCCCGGGCCGAAATGTCGGAGAACATCGCCTGAATTCTTTCGAAGCGTTCGTGAATGCGTCGTCCGAAATATTGAATGGTGACGCTGACGATGGGCAACGGCAGAAAGGCGAACAGCGTCAGTTTTGGACTGTTGTGAACCATGAACCACAGGGCCGCAGCCGTGAACACCAGAGTGTTCGCCGAATACATGATGGCCGGGCCCATCAGCATGCGCACCGCATTCAAATCATTCGTTACCCGGGCCATAATGTCGCCAGTGCGCATGCGCTGATAGTAAGAATAAGAAAGTGTTTCCAGGTGGGCAAAAAGATCGTTGCGCAGATCGAACTCAACATCGCGTGAGATGCCGATCACAATCCAGCGCGTCAGAAACAGGAAGATCCCTCGAACCACCGCTAACCCCAGCACCTGCAGGGTGAAAATCAAAAGCTTGTGCCGGTCGACACCGCTGGCCAGACTCTGAGCGGCGTTGCCGATCACTCTGGGCAGTCCCGCCTGAGCTCCGTTGCTCAACACGATGCAAAGGGCGCCCACCACAAATCCCCAGCGATAGCGCTTGAGATAGGGCAGCAGCGGTCGCATGCTCTTCGGAATCATGAATGAGTGGTAGATGAAATTTTAGCAGGCTGGGATCAGACTTTTGCAAAAGCGCGCAGACCGCGTGCAGACAGCGATTGCGCAGGACGGAGATGCGACTCACTCCGTGGCGAGCCTAACGACGGTCAGATTGGCGGCTGAGTCGTGGGAAAAATGCCGCAATATCTCGCCCAAAGGCGATCACGCTAACCGTTGCCAGCACCAATCCCCAAGCGGAGAAGAAAAGCCATCCTACATCGAAAAAGAAGACTTGTTCAAAATCCATAACATCGTTCCTTCGAGCCGAGCCTGCGGAAAACGGCGGGCCCAGGAGATTCCTAGACCCGCATCCCAGTTTGGCCAACGAATCAAGCTAACTTACTCGAAAGCCAGCACTTAGTTCTGGTCAACCACCGGGGCATTCTGCGTCCGCTGCTGCATCCGTGCTGCCCGGTTGGCCTCGAACTCCTTCAACTTGCTCTGCTGATCGGGCGTGAGCAATTGGTAAAGTTCGTTATGAATGCGGGTTTCCTCCACCTTCAGTTGCACCAGCGTCTGCTCCTGTTGCGCCACCGCCGCTTGTACCTTGGCGGGGTCATAGGTGCCTTCCTCGTACGGCTTCAGTTGTTGGTCCAGCTGGCGAACTTGCTGCATCAACGGCTTGAGCGTGGCCCGCTCTTTCTGCAGGACCGCCTTCATCTGGGTCTTCTGGTCATCGGTCACATTCAGAAACTTGGCGTAGAACTCCATCATGTGACCATCCATGCCGAATCCAGGGCCGTGGCGATGCGGCGGGGGAGCGGCAGGTGTGTCCGCGGTTTGTGATTTGGCCAGCGCACCGCCCAGCAATACGGCCAACGCCGCGATCAGCAAACGAACTCGAATCGATTTCATAAATCTTGGCTCCTTTAAGAGCGGCTCCTTCATCAAACTTCAGAAACTCGGCTCTTTTGCGTACACTCATAGGAACACGATTCGAGCCGGAAAGTAGTAAAAGCTGAGTAAATCCGAGTAAAGTTTTGTCACGAGTAAACGGGGCCTTTTTGACAATTCTTTACCGCGGGCTGTGGGTCGGTTGGTGCACAATGAAAACCAGAAATATGGAACGCATTCTGGTCATCGACGATGACGTCGAACTCTGTACTCTCGTGGGCGAATACCTGCAGGCTGAAGGCTTTGTCGTGGAAGCTGCTCACGACGGGGAGAGTGGCCTGCAGCGAGCCACCGGCGGCGGCTACCTGCTGGTTATCCTCGACGTAATGCTTCCTGGCATCAACGGTTTCGAAGTATTGCGGAGGATTCGCGCCACCTCGCGCCTTCCCGTGCTGTTGCTGACCGCAAGGGGAGAAGACGTGGATCGCATCGTTGGGCTGGAGATCGGTGCCGACGATTATTTGCCCAAGCCTTTTAATCCGAGAGAGCTCGTCGCGCGGATTCGAGCGGTGCTCCGTCGCACGCGCAGCGACAAGTCGTCTCCCGCTCCGCCTGAGATGGTGCGAGTCGGCGAGATTGAGCTCGATCCCGCTACGCGCAGTGTTCGGCGTGACGGCCAGCCCGTGGAACTGACCTCAGTGGAGTTTAACCTCCTGGAGGTTCTGCTGCGTGAGGCGGGACGCGTGGTGCCACGCGAACGTCTGGTGAATGCCGTGCTGAGCCGCAAGTTTTCGCCTTTTGACCGCAGCATAGACATGCACGTCAGCAAAGTGCGCAAGAAACTTGGCGATACCGACAACGACGAGCACATCAAGACCATTCGAGGTGTGGGTTACATCTTTGCTCGTCCGCGTGAGAAGGTAGGGGAAAAGGAAAAAGCGAAAGTCACCTCATGAAGAGCCTCTTCCTCAAGATCTTTCTTTCCTTCTGGGTAGCCCAGGCTCTGTTTATTGTGCTGGCTATCCTGGTAATGCTGGTCTTTCGGCCGCAGCGTAATTCAACTTGGGACGCGCTGCGCACCACCGCTCTCACCGAGGCCATCGGTGTTTTCGAGCATGGCGGAACACAGCAAGCGCATGACTATCTGGATAATCTGCAGCGGACGCACCACGTGCGGGCTTACGTCTTCGATGAGCAGGGAAACGAGATATCGGGACGCTCAAGCCAGGGCTGGGCGGAGCACGTGGCTGCGGGAAAGCCGCTCCCCCCGCGTCCCGGGATGATTTTTCCTCGTCCGCAAATCCTGACCGAATCGAGAGCGTCCAGCGATGGACGCCATTTGTACACGATCGCAATGGAGTTGCCACCGGGCCCTCGCGTGTTTTTCGGACCGTGGGGAATCCCCATGCCGGGTTTGATCATTGCCGTGCTGTCTTCTGGGATCGTTTGCTATTTCCTGGCCTGGTCCATGACCAAGCCGGTGACACGCCTGCGGGCCGCTACTCAGCAAATTGCCGCCGGCGATCTGACGGCCCGCGCCGGCAATCCCCGCAGCAGAAGGCGCGATGAGATTGCAGGTCTGGTCCGCGATTTCGACACCATGGCCGGCCGGCTGGAGACATTGGTCAAAGCACAGTCCCGCCTGCTGAACGATATCTCTCATGAGTTACGCTCCCCGTTGGCGCGTTTGAATGTAGCTCTCGGACTGGCTCGGCAGCGCTCCGGACCGGAGAGCGCAGCCATGCTCGAACGCATTGAACTGGAAGCCAGTCGGCTGAACGAACTGATTGGCCGTCTGCTGACTTTGGCGCGCCTGGAGGATGGTGAGCAGCGCGTCCCGCCCACGCCGGTTCTGCTCGATGAAGTGGTGCTCAATGTGGCAGAAGATGCGGAATTCGAGGCCCAGGCACGGCACTGCCACGTACGCAGCGATATTCCGCTGGGCAATTGGGGAGTGCGCGGGGAAGCTTCGCTCTTGCATAGCGCCATCGAGAATGTCGTACGCAACGCCATTCGCTACACCCACGAAGGCACAACGATCGAGATTCACCTGGAGAGGAAAGAGCACTCCGATGGCACGGAAGCGGTGGTCAGTGTCAGGGATTGTGGATCGGGCGTGCCCTCCGACGCGCTCGAGAAATTGTTTCAGCCGTTCTACCGCCTCGACGATGATCGTGGTCGACAGACCGGCGGAGTTGGTCTCGGTCTGGCGATCACGGAACGAGCCGTGCGGTTTCATGGCGGACGCGTTGCCGCTTTTAACCGGTCGGAAGGCGGGCTCCTGATCGAGATTCATCTCCCGCTGGCGGTCAGCGCCCGAGCGGGGAAGGTCCCGGAACCCGTCCCGGCCGAACAAGAAGCTTAAACCAGAAAAGAAGTGATCAGTGTCCAGTGATCAGTGGCCAGCAAAATAAGCGAAAGTGCAAATTGTCCACTAACCACTGACCACCGATCACTGCACCCAGGCAACTCACAACCGCGTCCGCGGTTCCAATGAGCTTGGTGGCGTTTGCTCTTCCCGCTCATTCCTGATACATAAATGGATGGCAATTCACGCCTTACAAAGTGTTCGAGCCCGGTAAGTGACTGCCGGGGTGTGCGTCAGCAGGTTCACGGGAGACAAAGCGAAGAATGCGGACTAGGTTTACCTGGATTTTGGGAGTCGCAGCTCTGATTTCGGTGGCGTTGCTGCTGGCATGCAGCACGAAGTACTCGTCCTCCAACAATGGGCTGGTCGTAGTCTCCACGCAGGGCAATGCGGATATGGATACCTTCAGCCTTGATCTGGGCAACGGGCATACCGCGCAGATCTTCAACACCGCGGGACCGCCGACGAGCGGACAACCGACGGCCGTGGTTCTCGATCCGGCCGGCGACTATGCCTACGTGATGGTCTATCAGAGTGCAGCGGTTAATAAGGGTGCCAGCTCTACAGGAATCGAATCCTTTCAAATCGCCTCTGACGGCAAATTAGGATCGGGAACAACCTACACCTTGAACGGTGACGTTACGCCGCTTGCGATGGTGATAGATTCGGCTGGGAAATTCCTTTTCGTCGCTGACTCCACTCCCCCCGCCGTATCCGTGCTCGCCGTCGGAAGCGGTGGCAAGTTGACCGAAGTGGCGGGCTCACCGTTTCCATTGCAGGAGCTTCCCCCGCCTAGCCCCACGCAAGGTGCTACGCCCCTTCCGTCCGCGCTCGCCATAAGCCCAACCGTCTATCCTCCCGCCTATGCCGCTTGCTCGGGCAATGTGCCTCCCAGCACGGAGAATCTTTACGTCACGGATTCCAACAACTACCTCGTTCTGAACTACCTCGTTTCTTCCACGGGCGTTCTGGGGCCATCCACTTCTGGGAAGCCCACTTCAGAAAATGCCACCGGTACGACACCTTCGGGGGTCACCGTCGACCCGTGTAACCGCTTTGTTTACGTTTCGAACTTGTACGACAGGACCGTCAGCGCTTTTACCATCTGCAACAGTATTTCGCTGCCCACTTGTCCCAATGCTGATTTCAGCCTGCTCCCGGTTAGCGGTCCTCTTGTTGGTACGGGCAGTACTCCGGGGCCTTTGCTAATGGACGCGTACGCAAATTTCTTATATGTGCTGAACACGGGTGGCAACTCCATCTCAGCCTATAAGGTCAGCACCACCACCGGCAGCCTGACGCCGCTAAATCCTGCTCCGGTTACTACCAATTCATATCCGACCTCGATCGCAGTTCGTAGCGATGACAGCTGGCTGTTCGTGGCTAATCTGAACTCGGCCAATCTCTCGCAATATGCCATTACGCCATCGACCGGAGCGCTGATTCCCCAAGCGCCGGTCCAGACCGATAACTTTCCGTGGGGAGTAGCCGTGAAGTAGTTTGGGGCCCGGACAGGGCGGGCGATCAGGTGGGAATCTTTAGAATCATGTAGGCGCCCGCCAGCGCGAAAATCAGGTCCGGCGACCAGGCTGCCAAGGCCGGCGGCAATTGGCTGAGGTCGCCCATGGCCTCGAACAGGCGCGATACCACCGTATAGACCACCGCAATTCCCACCGCCACTGCGACCCCGGTGATTGCGCCTTTCTTGGATGCCGACAGAGAAAACGGAATGGCCAGTACGGCCATAATCAGGGTGATCAGCGGGAACGAAAGCTTCTTGTTGAGTTGCACCCGGAGCCGTACCACGTCGAAGCCGCTTTGCTGCAGGTCGCGGATGTAGCGCCGCAACTCCTCGTAGTTCATCTCGGAATACTGTTTCACTTCCTTCTTGAAATAGGACGGAGCCTCGCTTAGTTCCGGGAAAGTGGAGACGTCGAAGGTGCGGAAGCCGGCAATCGCCGGGCCATTCAGCGAGCGCTGCCAGCCTCGTTCGAAGATCCAGCGATTCAGATTGTCGGCCCAGTGGGCGGAATCGGCATGGATACGCTGCGTGATGGCGAAGCTAGCAGGATCGATTTGAAAGATCGTGACATTCGCGAACTGATCGCGGTCGGGATCGAAGAACTGGTAGTAGTAAATGTCGTTGTGCTGTCCGAAAATCCACTTGCGGTCGGGACGCAGATAAGTTTGCGCGGGCTTGCCCTTGATCTGGTTGTGCAGCGCTTCCTGGCGCTGGTTGGTATGAGGCAGGTAGAACTGGTCGGCAAAGAATAATCCCACCGCCAGCACTGCCGCCGCAACCAGCACGGGAGTGACGATGCGGTAGATGCTGGTTCCCGTAGCTTTGATCGCCGTGATCTCGTTGGAGCGGTTCATCAACCCAAACGTGATAAGCACCGCCAGCAGCATGATCAAGGGAGCAACGTTGTAGAGCAGGTAAGGAGCAACATTGAGAAGATATTCGGCCACCACCAGAAAGGGCGTCTGATTGCGGAGGATGTCACTCAGCAACTCGAACAGAGTAAACACCAGCAGGAGCACGAGGAATGCGGACAGGATCATTCCCAGGTAGACGAAAAAATCGCGCAACACGTAATCATCCAGCAGGGTGGGGAAGCTGGCGCTGAAGACGCGGCGGCGAGTGGAGGCGCGCTCGAAGGCGTTGGCGCTGTCGCGGCGCCCCAACCGGAATGTTGGGACGTTGCCGTTGCTCTGGGGCGCGCCGCGCTTGCCCCACAGCCGGAGACGGAACGCCGAAAGTGCAATCGGTCGCCGTTCCGCTTGCCATAGCAGGATGGCTCCAGCCACAAAGAACACAATGGTGGCTAGCCAGGCTCCGAGCATGGGTCCGACCTTGCCTTGCCGCGCCAGCGACACTCCGATCAGAGAAACGAAGTAATAAATGAAAACTAGCGCGATCGTGAGGACGAAACCGCCCGACTTTCCGCTTTTCTTCGACGACAGGCCCAGCGGGATTCCAACCATCGCCAACACCAGGCAAGCCGTGGGAAGCGCGAAGCGCCGCTGAAATTCAATCAAGTACCAGCGTGCCGAAACAGGATCGACGCGGCGCGCATAATCGCGCAGCGCCCCTGTACTTACCAGTCCCACCGGGACTTGCTCATCTGCCTTGTTTTCCGTGGAAGGCAAATCGAGAGGAATGTCAGTCTGCTGAAAGGTTGAGATCTGGTAACGGTCGGCCAGTTTGGGATCTGTCTCATGAGTCGAGCCATCAATCAAATGCAGATGCAGCCGATCCTGCCCCTCAGGGACCAGGATGCCTTCGTGGGCCAGCGTGATCCGAGGATTGGCCGGATCAGAGATGTCTGCAAGAAATACACCCTTCCAAATGGCAGCTCCTTGCGCAGCGTGCACATCCTGCACGTAGAGCACGACCTTGGGAAAGCCTTCGTAAAAAACTCTCGGTTGGACTTCAAACGAGACTTGCGAGCCTTTAAGTTGATCCTCCAGATGTCCCAGGGATGCCAGCGAGTAAGGAGCCAGGTAAAGTCCGTTGCCGAGAGCCAGCAGCCACGCAGCGACAACGAAAATTGCCAGCACCCGGCCAAAGTTCCAAACGCCCATGCCGCTGGCTCGCATGGCGGTGATTTCACTATCGGCGGCGAGACGGCTAAGTCCGATAAGAATGCCCACCAGCACGCTCATCGGAATGGTGTAGGTGAGCGCGAGTGGAACGGTGTAAAAGAAAATCTCCGCAACGCTAGGCAGCGGCGCGCTGGCCCGAACCACGAGTTCCAGAATGCGTCCCAGATCGCGCGTGAACAGCACGAAGGTGAAGATGGCCGCGCCGATGAGGGCGTGCGAGCCTACTTCACGAAGAATGTAGCGGGTGAGAATCCGCATGGGGGCGCTTCTTACCGCAGTCTAGCATGGGGTTAGAAGCGCATACGGGCGGACGGATTTGCTATCCAGCCTTCAGAAACAGCGCCGCCAGAGGCGGCAGCGTGAGTTTCAACGAATACCTTCGCCCGTGTGCCGGCTCGGCTTCCGCATGCACACCGCCCAGATTGCCCACCCCGGTGCCCCCATATTCCAAGGCGTCGCTGTTCAGCAATTCGCGCCAGTAACCGCCCGACGGCACACCGATGCGATAGCCGATTCGCGGAATGGGCGTGAAGTTACAAACGATGAGGACCGTGTCCTTCGCCGATTCAGTCTTGCGCAGAAGCGAAATCGTGCTGGTAAGACTGTCGTTGCAATCCACCCACTCGAAGCCGGCTGCGTTGGCGTCAAGCACGTGCAGGGCTGGTTCGGCGCGGTAAAGCCGGTTCAGCTGTCCCACCCACTCCTGCAGGCCACTGTGAACCGGATACTGAAGCACATGCCATTCCAGGCTGCTGTCGTGGGCCCACTCGCGGACTTGGCCGAACTCGTCACCCATGAACAGCAATTTCTTACCCGGCTGAGCAAACATATAGCCGTATAAGAGCCGCAGGTTGGCGAAGCGCTGCTTCTCGTCACCCGGCATTTTTCCGATCAACGATCCCTTACCGTGAACCACCTCATCGTGCGATAGAGGCAGCACGAAATTTTCCTGGAACGAATACAACATGCGGAAGGTAAGCTTGCTGTGATGGTATCGGCGGTGGATGGGATCCTGCTTGAAATACTCCAGCGTATCGTGCATCCATCCCATGTCCCACTTCATGCCGAAGCCGAGGCCGCCAAGGTAAACCGGCCGCGAAACCATGGGCCAGGAAGTGGATTCTTCCGCGGTGGTCTGAATATCGGGATGCTCTTTATACACGTCCTGATTGAAGCGCCGGAGGAAGTCGATAGCCTCGAGGTTTTCCCGGCCCCCGAATTTGTTCGGAATCCACTCTCCGGCGTTGCGGGAATAATCAAGATAGAGCATGGACGCGACCGCATCCACCCGCAGGCCGTCGATATGGTATTTGTCCAGCCAGAACATCGCGCTCGACATGAGAAAGCTGCGCACTTCGGTTCGCCCGTAGTTAAAGATGTACGTCTTCCAGTCGGGATGGAAGCCCTGCCGCGAATCCGCATGTTCGTAAAGATGCGTGCCGTCGAAGTAGGCGAGTCCGTGGGCGTCGGAAGGGAAGTGCGAAGGCACCCAGTCAAGGATCACGGCAATGCCGTGCTGGTGCAGGTAATCCACCAGATACATGAAGTCTTGCGGCGTCCCGTAGCGCGAGGTAGGAGCGAAATACCCGGTGGTCTGATATCCCCAGGAGCCGTAGAAGGGATGCTCCATCACCGGCATGAATTCCACGTGAGTGAAACCCATGCGTCCCACATAATCGGCAAGACGCGGCGCGGTCTCGCGATAAGTCAGCGGACGATTATGTTCCTCGGGAACTCGCATCCAGGAGCCAAGATGAACTTCATAAATGGACTGCGGAGCCCGCAGCGAGTTTCGCGCGGCGCGGTTTTCCATCCATTCGCGATCGCCCCATTCATAGTCGAGATCCCACACCACCGAAGCCGTGCGCGGCGGTTTCTCGTGCCATAGGCCGAGCGGATCGGCTTTGTCGACTTGGTAGCCGTGGCGTCGCGATTCAATGTGAAATTTGTAGATCGCCCCTTTGGTTACGCCGGGGATGAATCCTTCCCAGATTCCCGAGTTGCCCCGGGACTGGAGCAGGTTGCTTCGCGCGCCCCAGGAGTTGAAGCTCCCAATCACGGAAACCAAGTTTGCATTCGGAGCCCACACGCTGAACATCGCGCCAGCTTTTCCATCTCGCGTCATCAGATGGGCGCCCATGGTCTCGGCAAGACGATAGTTGTTGCCCTCATTGAACAGGTAAAGGTCCTGGTCCGAGAGCAGAGTGGGGCGATCGGCGGTGATGGGAGCTTCGGGCATGTTAGGAGTCCTTAGTGTACCGGAAGATGCATTGGACAATACACCGAGACTCGGATGCGCCAAACTCGTGGAAGGATGAGGCTCGATTTTCTCTCGCGCTGATTGACGCGTTCTTTGGTACGCTGCTGCGCCGAATCCCCATGCTAGACTGACTCTTCCAGCCATGGCCGCCCTGCGTCTGATTCTTCTCTGGCACCAACACCAGCCCTTCTATAAGGATTTGGTGACGGGCGAATACCGTTTGCCTTGGGTGCGGCTGCACGCGCTTAAGGATTATTACGGGATGGTGAAACTCCTGGACGAGTTTCCCAACGTTCATCAGAACTTCAATCTGGTGCCATCGCTGATCACGCAAATTCAGGATTACGTTGCAGGAACGGCGCAGGATCCATTCTTGAATGTGGCGGCCAAGCCCGCTAAGGATTTGACGCTAAAGGAGCGGCACTTCGCTCTGCAGTATCTGTTTCAGGCCAACCCGGCGAACCTGATCGGGCGGTATCCGCGGTATCGAGAACTGTACGAGCGCTGCCGCGAGCATGGGTTTTCGCCCGAGAAGGCAGAAAAACATTTCCATCCCCGTGATTTCACGGACTTGCAAGTCCTTTCCCAAATCGCATGGTTCGACGAGTTTTTTCTGGAAGAGAAAGACATCGCGGCGCTGATCAGGAAAGAGCGCGATTATTCTCTCGAAGACCAGAGTTTTGTGATTGCCCGCGAACGGGAATTGATGGGCAAGGTTGTGCCGGCGTATGCCGCGGCTGCGAAGAAAAAATCAATCGAGATCTCGGCCACGCCTTTTTATCATCCCATTCTTCCCCTGGTCTGCGACACCAACGTGGGAGCCGTTTCCTCGCCGGGGCTGCCTCTCCCGCAGCGGTTTCGTCATCCCGAAGACGCGCGGGAACAGCTGGTGGGTGCGCTCGATCTGCACCAGCAGGTGTTCGGGGTTCGGCCGCAGGGCGTTTGGCCCTCCGAAGGCAGCGTCTCCGAAGAGACGCTGGCGATTGCGCACAGCCTCGGGGTCAAGTGGATGGCCACCGACGAAGGCGTGCTCGGCCGCAGCAGCGGTGTTTTTTTCCAGCGGGATGGCAATGGCCGGCTGCCCGCGCCGCTGGCCGAACGGCTCTATGACATCCACCGCTATGAGAATGGCGAAGCCAGCATGCACCTTGTCTTCCGGGATCATACGATCTCTGACCTGATTGGTTTTGTTTATTCGGGAATGGATCCGACAGATGCCGCCGGACATCTTCTGCGCAACATCAAAGATGCCGCTCAGCCGGTGTTGGCGCAGGGCCGCGACGCCGTCGTCTCCGTGATTCTCGATGGAGAGAACGCCTGGGAGTACTACCCGAAGTCGGGCCGCGAATTTCTGCGCCGCTTCTACGACGTGCTACAGCGCGAAGCCGGGTTGGAGGCTGTAACGGTTTCCGAGGCCATCGCGCGTCATCGCAACGTCTCGCCCTTGAAAGCTCTCGTCCCTGGGTCGTGGATCAACGCCAACTTCAACGTTTGGATTGGCGCTCCGGAAGACAATCGAGCCTGGGACTATCTCCATCACGCGCGCGAGTTTTATGCCCAGAATGCCGCCCGCGCCAGCCAGCCGCAACGGAAGCTTGCCTTCGAAGAAATCATGATCGCCGAGGGCAGCGACTGGAACTGGTGGTACGGTCCGGAGCATCACTCGGCCAACGACCGCGATTTTGACGAACTCTACCGCAAGCATCTTTCGAACATCTACCAGGCACTGGGCGCCGCGCCCCCGGATTATCTGGCGCAGCCGATTACGGGCGGGGAAGTGCGGCCGGCCTACACTCCGCAGACGGCCTACATTCATCCCCGCGTGTCTGGCGACAAGATTCGCTACTTCGAATGGATGGGTGCCGCCATCTTCACTGCCGATCAGCGCGCCGGCGCCATGCACGGAAAACAGTTCCTGCTGGATTCCGTATACGCCGGAATTGACAGCACGTTCGTTTACGGGCGGTTGGATTTTGCGGGAGCAGTTCCGGACATGGATTTTGAGTTGGTCGTGAACCTGGAATCGTGGGCGAACGGAGAATCACGCCCACGGCGGACTTTGCGGCTCGATGCCAAGGTCGAAGACCGCAAGCTTACGGAGTGGAAGGTAGATGGGCGGGATGGCTCATCGTCTGCTGCTTCGCCAAAGGACGAGGAGAGCGCCAAAGTCGCATTGCTCCGCAACTTCGAGTTCCGGTTACCCCTGAGCTGGCTGCTTGCGAAACCTGTCTCGGGCAATCATGCCGGGGCGGTCAATTCAAGTGCAGCGGGAGTTGCGGCCACTAGCATCCTGAAGCTGCGCTTCAGCCTCTGGCACAATCGTTTGCCCGTAGACGCCTTGCCGGTCGAAGGCTGGATTGAACTGCAGTTGCTGAGCGAATGGGAACTGGCCGCAGGAATGTAGGCGTGAAGTCGTGCTGCTCCTGGAAAAACAAAACGCCGGAGGCGCGCCTCCGGCGTCTTTCCAGATTTCCTCACTGTCCTGAGCTAGCAACCGAAGTTGTCATCGCCAGCGGACGATTGAGTTCGAGCGTGAGTTCCGTACCCGCAGGCAGCGTGGCCGAGCGATGCTTGCTGAGCCAGTGAACGCCAGTTGAGCCTGCGCCAACGACTCCGCCGATCAGGCTTCCCGGAGGACCTCCGATCAGGCCGCCGATCAGCATTCCACCGGCAGTGCCGCCACCAGTTTCAATTTCGTCGCGCCGGTCATGACCCGATCCTTTGAACTCGCCCTCCTGATTGACGTCCGTGCCAGGGATATTGGTATCGACCAGAGTGGCGTCCAGGAACAGCCGCTCGCCGGTCGGCAAGACCAGCGCTTCGGGCAAAATTCCGATGGTTGGCTTGCCAGTGATGCGGCGCGGTTCGAGGACTCTGGTGACGCGGCCCTCCACCATCGTTCCCGCAGGAATCAATGTCTTGCTATTTAGCACGACCGTTTGAGTCAATCGCGCCTGGAAAGGATCACCCGCCTTGTTGCTGAAAGTGGCGAGCGTGGTTTCGAGCTTGACCATCAGCGCGGTTCCGGCTGGTACGGGGCCGCTGGCCTGCGCTACAGCCATGGCTGCGAGCAGCAACATGCAGGGTAGAACTGTCCACTTCCTCATAACTCCTCCACAAATTTACAACCCTAAAATCTCCCCATCGTTAGTTTTGACTCTAGATGAGACCGATGGCTGGAACAACCTCTGGAGTTGCCAGGGAACCAGCGAAGATAAGGGTGGTGTCGTTCCGCAGCCGGGAAATCCGGGAGTGCGCGGTGTGAGCATTGTCACATTGCCGTGATCTTCCGTCCGCTATAATCGTGAGTCTCAGACCACACAATGGCAAGCGACACACCGGCGTCCATTGGACGGAATGACCGGGACGCATCGTTCTAATCGTCCCATCAAAGGAAACGGACCTAATCTATGTCAAATATTGCGGCAATCCATGCCAGAGAAGTCCTGGACTCACGTGGCAATCCTACGGTGGAAGCGGAAGTATTTCTTGGGGACGGCTCCATGGGCCGGGCGATCGTGCCCAGCGGCGCGTCAACCGGCGAGCATGAGGCGGTCGAACTGCGTGACGGCGATAAAGCTCGCTTTCTGGGTAAGGGCGTGCTCAAAGCGGTGGAGAACGTGAACAGCGAGATTGCCGAGGCCCTTGCGAATTACGATGCCTTCGACCAGCGCGGCCTCGATCACAAGATGGTTGAACTGGATGGCACGGAAACCAAAAGCCGCCTCGGTGCGAATGCAATTCTCGCCGTTTCCATGGCCACCTCGCGCGCCTCTGCGGCGTCGATGGATATACCGCTCTATCGCTATCTCGGCGGCGTCGGTGCAAACACGCTGCCCACCCCCATGATGAACATCCTGAACGGCGGAGCGCACGCCGACAACAATGTAGATTTTCAGGAATTCATGGTGATGCCCGTAGGCGCTCCTTCGTTCTCCGAGGCCTTACGCTGGGGCGTGGAGGTTTTCCACACGCTCAAGGGAGTACTGAAAAAGCGCGGTTACAACACTGCCGTCGGCGACGAAGGTGGATTTGCGCCGTCGGTGAAGTCGAATGTCGAAGCCATCGAAGTTGTGCTGGAAGCCATTCAGCAAGCGGGATACAAGCCGGGAGAAGAAATCGCGATCGCTCTCGATCCCGCGTCCAGCGAGTTCTATCAGGATGGAAAATATGTTTTCAAGAAGTCGGACAAGTCCACGAAAAGCTCCGACGACATGGTGAAGTTCTATGCCAAGTGGGTCAAAGACTATCCCATCGTTTCGCTGGAAGACGGACTGGCCGAAGGCGATTGGGTCGGTTGGCAGAACCTCACCCAAGAACTCGGCGGCAAGATTCAACTCGTCGGCGATGACATTTTTGTCACCAACATCCAGTTTCTGCAGGAAGGAATCGATAAAGGCGTCGCCAACTCAATCCTGATCAAAGTGAATCAGATTGGCACCGTCAGCGAGACTTTCGACGCCATCGACCTGGCTCGACGCAATGGTTACACGTCGGTGATTTCGCATCGCTCCGGCGAGACCGAGGACACCTTTATTGCGGATTTGGCTGTGGCCACCGGAGCCGGACAGATCAAGACTGGATCGGCCTCCCGCACCGACCGCATTGCCAAATACAATCAGTTGCTCAGGATTGAAGAAGAGTTGGGGAACTCAGCGCGCTTTCTTGGGCTGAAGGCGCTGAACTGCAAGGGCTGATCGAGCATATTCTGTAAGGCGGAGGTTGTATGCGATTGAAGTCATTGCTCTCTGTGTGTGTTTTGGCTTTGTCGATGTCCGCTGGTGCGCAGACCACGGTTTCGATCGCTCCGGACGCGGCCTCCAGGGAAGACGTCAAGAAGCTCTTTGACGTCATGCTAAGCCGCGAGCAGATGAGCCAGATGTTGCAGCAGCTGTTCGCGCAGATGCGCAGTATGAACCGCGGGCAGATCAAGAAGCGGCGTCCGGATGTTTCCGACGCAGAGCTCGCGCAGATGGACCAACAGTCGCAGGATCTCATCAAGAACTTTCCTCTCGACGAAATGCTGAGCGATATGATCCCCGTCTACCAGCGGCACTTTGCGAAGTCTGACATCGACGCGCTGACTGCTTTTTACTCTTCTCCGACCGGGCAGAAGTTTCTTCACGAAATGCCCACGGTGACCGCAGAAACCATGCGGGCGGTCTATCCCCGCATACAAGCCGAGGTCGATTCCGTACTCAAGCGATCCGAGGAGAAGACGGATTCACCACGGAAGTGAGCGTTTGCGATCCAGGCGGAATTTCAAAATCCCATCGTGTCGTCCGCAGACGGACCGTAGATCGCGGGCACCGGCCTCTCGTTTAATCGTAAATAAACGCCAAGCTGGGCACGGTGATGGACCATGTGATTCAGAAACATCTCTCGGTACGCCAGAAATCGCTGCCCTTCGAAAATGGCCTTACCCTGAAAACTCAGTTTCCAGTTTTCTTTCCAGGCTCCATCCGGAATGGCTTGCAACGCGGCGCGAACCTTCGCCACCCCCTCATCGAAAGCCTTTAGCAATTGAGCCGAAGACTCGAACGGCAGCGGCTTGATGCTGCCCTTGGAGAAGTCCAGCTCAGGCGTCGTCAGGATCGTGAACCCGAAGCTGGCCAACTGCGCCAGGTGAGGCGCCAGCTTGCCCAGCGGCATCGACTTGGCATGCGGTGCAAACTCTTTCTTGTCGGCGGGTACTCGTTCCAGAGTCGTGCGCGTCTTTTTCATCTCTTCATCCAGCTCAGGCAGCAGCAATTCGCTAATCGACATGATTCCTCCTCCGATGCAGTATAACCGCTATCCCACCGCTTCCCCGACTCTTCGCTCGCAGGGTTGGAGACACTGCCGATTACAATTCATTTTGTCAAGACGGAGTGAGCGAGCGTAGCTGGAGGATCTGCATCCTTTTCGGTAAAATTTTACCGGTCCCGGGCGTGTGTAACGGCGATTTTCTCCGCCGTCGCCCGAACAGCGCGGCGATTTTGTCATTCCTCAAGAAGTGAGTAGCGATTACCCAAAGGAGGCAACGTGGAGTTTGTCATGTTTGAAGATGTGGACGGTATGGAGGTTTTTGTGAATCCGGAACATGTGATTTGGGTCAGAGAGTATCCCGGTGAAATTACGGTCATCAGCTGCGGAGACGAGGACAAGTTTAAGGTACGCCTCAGTCCTGCTCAAACCGTTGCCGCACTGGGCCGGGCAGTTCGTTAAACCGGAGGAGGGCTGGCTTCGATGGATTGTTGTTTCCCGGGAGCGACGCGTCGGCACTGTTTGCCTTTCCCTTGGGCTGCCGGCATCCTAGGCTCAATGGTCGACGCGTGTAACCGCGACCTTACGCCCACCAACGAGCAGACGTTGTATGCACCGCGCCTGGTTACTTCAACGCATTCTGTCCGTTGATTTGAAACAGACCTACACGATTGCTCTGAGAATCTAACACGTAAAGCGAGCGGCCTCCGTCAACCCACATGCCGGATGGTTGGCTAAAGCTCCCGTCTTTGATTGTGCTCGTTTCAAACGTGTATAGCACCTGCCCTTCGTGACGGAAGACCTGAATTTTGTTGAGAACTGAGTCGCTCACGTAAATATTGCCTTGGGGGTCTACCGCTAATCCGGTGCGACGATCCGCATAGACGAGATTCATGGCACGCAGGAAATGGCCTCCTGTATCCAGAATCTGAATCCGCGAGTTGCCCACATCGAGCACAAACAGTTCACTACCGGAGAGGGCCATCTGAGTGGGGAATCTGAACTCGCCAGGACGTTCCCCACCGCCGCGGGTCCCCAGCTTACGAATGAGTTTCCCTCGCTCGTCCATAACAATGATCATGTGCCTTGACCGGTCGCATACGTAAATGTGTCCCGTAGCTCGATCGATCGCGATTCCGGTTGGACTATCGAAATACGATTCTCCTCCTCTCAGTTTCCCCAAGTAACGGCGAAACTTTCCTGCCGAGTCGTAGACGAGTACGTCCCCGTTCTGGTTACCCACGTATAGATTGTTTTGACCGTCCACGGCGAGTGCGACAGGATCATGCAGACGGTTGGCGCGTCCGTCCAGACGGCCGTATTTCGAGTGAACAAAGTCGAAGATGTGCACGGTCTTGGCCCCGGGATCGGCGACAAAGACGCGGTGATTCGAGTCTGTCGTCACGGCGGAAGGTGACTGCAACGCATCCCCTCGAGTAGCCGGGTCTGCCGGCCCTGCAATGATGTCCAGTGTCCGGTCCAGAATAGGGTGCGACGGTCGTACATCATCAGCCGACGAAAATACACGCAAAAAAGTGAGGCTCGCTGAAGCTTGCTGGACATTTTCTTGCGCTGGTTGCGAGGAAGCTGTGAGCGCCGCGCCCCAGGTCACCGCAAGACGGGGCACGATACACAGTAGGACCAGTCCTGAGACAAGAACTGCGAGACAGACTGTGCTCCAGATTCGATGCGAAAACATGCCTTGCCTCTGACGAAGAGCGCCGCTTCGATCAATTACCAGTCAAAGCCATTCTTGCACGATTCGTATCCTGCCGAAACGCCGCGGAGCGACCTGAGACGACGAGGGTTTGCAGGCCGGTACCGCTCAATAAGCGTGATGGTGCGATCCACGCCATCGGTCTTGCCCAGAGAGCGGCAAGTCTCGGCTCGATCTACATGTCCTTCACAAAGGTCGAACGCGATCTCGACCCTCTTCGTTTTCGTTCTGAACCACGCTTTGCCGAGTTGCTGCGCGAGATGGGGCTTGAGTGAGGCACCGAAGTCCCGTCCTGAAGCCATTCCGATTCACGGTCCTCTGTGACGCATAACCTTGCGCTCCACAACCTCAAAAGCGGATGATGGTCGCGACGCCAGCTCTTAAGCCGCAGCTGTCGGCGCTCTTAAGCCTTTTACTATCAGGATTTTGCCCGTAAGTTGCTGCAGCTCTAGGTTTTTTCGCGATTTTCACGCTACCATGATGATTCCAATAAACTGGGAGGAGGGGTGCCCGCCCCAATCACGAAAGAGTAGATAGCCATTGATGCCAAACCGGAAAACCGTCAAATCCATTCCCTTGCCGATCTCTTAGGCCAGGAGCTAGAGCCGCACTTATGTCCCGTCCAAAACCGCTCATTCTGATCATCCTCGACGGCTGGGGTTATCGCGCCGAAACCAAAGCCAACGCCATCGCGCTTGCGCGCAAGCCCACCTACGACCGTCTGCTGCGCGAGTACCCCAACACGTTGATCCATACCAGCGGCCCTTTCGTTGGACTGCCCGAAGGACAGATGGGCAACAGCGAAGTGGGCCATCTCAACATCGGCGCCGGCCGCATCGTACACATGGACATCACGCGCATCGATCTGATGATCCAGAACGGTGAGTTCTTCTCGCATCCGGTCTTGCTCGCGGCCATGAAGCATGCGCGCCTTGGCGAGCGAAAACTGCATCTTTTTGGTCTCCTCTCCGATGGTGGTGTCCACTCGCGGCAGGCTCATCTCTATGCGCTGCTCAAGATGGCGAAGCAGAACGGCGTGGATCGAGTCTTTGTTCACGCCTTCATGGATGGCCGAGACACGCTGCCCACCAATGGCGCCGGCTATCTCGAGCAACTCCAGCAGAAGATGGGGGAGTACAACTCCGGCAAAATCGCCACCGTGAACGGCCGCTACTATGCCATGGATCGCGACCGGCGCTGGGAGCGGATTGCCAAGGCCTACAACGCCATGGTTTTCGGCGACGCGGAAGGCGGCAAGACCACCGACCCGGTGCAAGGCATGAAAGATTCCTACAACCGCGGCGTCACGGATGAGTTCGTGATTCCGTTCGTAGGCACAGACAAGGGCGGCCAGCCGCTGGCGACCATTCGCGATGAGGATGCCTGTGTCTGTTTTAATTTTCGCGCGGACCGAGTCCGCCAGATCACGCGTGCGCTCGCGCGCAACAGCGGCTTGAATGCGAAGGGAGGCAGCGATCTTCCCGCCGCCGCCGACCTCGATGCCACGATTTCTCGCGCCCGCGTTCCGAAGAATCTGCATTACGTTTGTATGACGCAATACGACAAAAACTTCAGCCTGCCGGTGGTGATTCCGCCGGAATCGATGGCCAACATCCTGGCCAACGTGATGGGCGGGCTTAACATGCGCAACCTGCGCGTAGCCGAGACCGAGAAGTATGCTCACGTTACATATTTTTTCAATGGCGGCGTGGAGCAGCCATTCCCCGGCGAAGAGCGCTTGATGGTGCAGTCGCCGAAGGTCGCGACTTACGATCTGAAGCCGGAGATGAGCGCAGCTGGCATTGCCGATGCGGTCGTAAAAGCCACCGAAGACGGAACGTTCGACGTGATCATCGTGAACTTTGCCAACGCCGATATGGTCGGGCACTCGGGCAAGATTGAGCCTACCGTGAAAGCAGTCGAAACTGTGGATGCTTGTCTGAGCCGCATTGATTCCGCCGTTCGTGCCAAAGGCGGAGCCATGCTGATCACAGCCGATCACGGCAACGCCGAGATGATGGTCGATCCCGCCACCGGCGGCCCACACACGGCGCATACCACCAATCCCGTACCCTTCATCCTGGTCGCCGAAAGTGCCAAACAGTACACGCTGAAGCCTAACGGCTCGTTGCGCGATATTTCGCCGACAATACTCGGAATCCTGGGTGCGGATGAGCCGAAAGAGATGACAGGAAGCGACCTGCGCGTACGTCGCAAGATCGGCTGATCTTCGATTACCCGATCCTCTTCGTGCTACAGTTTTGTCGCGGGCACTTGTTCGCCTCAACACCATGGAACCGCGGCTCATCTGGATCAATCTGCTAGTGAAGTTGGGCGTGGCTGCGGCTGTGTCCAGCAGCCTGGTGCGGTCCGTCGCGTTCAAGTCTCTTCTCTTTCGTGAGGAGCGCTCGTTACTTCAGAAAACATATCTCGTCGTGTGGTTCAGTTTGCCGATCATGATCGGTACCTGGATTCGATTTTCCGTGAACAGCTTTGTGGCCGGAGACTTGAGCTTCGAAACCGCGCTGCTGTTGGGAGTGATTGGCGGGCGCTGGTCGGGAGTTTTGGGCGGCGTACTGATGGCCCTGCCTGCGCTCGTGCACGGGGAGTGGGCGACGCTGCCCTTCGGAGTGCTCTGCGGTTTCATCGCCGGCCAGTTACGCAGCATGGCCCTTGATAAGGACGATATCTGGTCGTTCTCTCCCTTCATCGATCTCAGCATCTATCGCCTGATCCGCCGTAACCTGCCGACCCCGCGCCTGTTCGACTGGCAGATCATGTTCTTCACCACGATCATCGGGCTCCGTTTCGTACAAACCGAGATGGCGCGATACTTCTCACATTCCATTTTCAGCATGGACAGCAGCAATCTGTGGGTTGAGGTGGCCATCTATGCCGCTTCGGCGATGGCCATTGGGATCGAACTCAAGATCTTCAACAGCGTTCGGATCCAGATCAAATTGGAGGAGCAGGAACGTCTGCTGTTGCATGCACGCATGGAAGCGCTTCAGAATCAGATCAATCCCCATTTTCTCTTCAATACGCTGAACTCGATTTCTTCCCTAGTGCGGTTTGATCCGGATACAGCGCGCGAAGTGATCTCCAAACTGGCCACCATCCTTCGCCGCCTGCTCAACAGCGCGGACTCCTTCGTGCCTTTGCGCGAAGAGGTGGAATTCATCGACAATTATCTCGACATCGAGGTCGTCCGTTTCGGCAAAGACAAGCTGCGTGTGGTGAAGGAACTTGCGCCCGAATCGCTGGACGTGATGGTCCCCAGCATGCTGTTGCAGCCGCTAGTCGAGAACTCGATCAAGCACGGGCTTGCCTCCAAGGTGGAAGGTGGAAGCATCTACCTCCGCAGCCGCCTGTCGGACTCGAGACTTGTCATTGAGGTGGAAGACGACGGGGTTGGAATGGCAGCGACCCAGATGCCGGAAGCAGGAAACGGACGCGGCGCTGGAATTGGCATGGCCAACGTTTCGGAGCGGCTCCAGGTGTTGTATGGGGATACTGCGCGGCTGACGATAGACAGCCACGCAGGGAAGGGAACGCTGGTGCGGATTCGCTTGCCGCTCCTGCAGACGGCAGGGGCCGTGCCTGAGGGCTTCTACGAAGATCGTTCCACGATGCGCCGGTAGAAAGCTTCGTATTGCGGAACGATCCGGCTGGAGCAAAAGCGCGCCTGTGCGACGGCACGTGAGGCCTTGCCCATGGCTCGCAGCGCACTCTCGTCGTTCAGAAGTTCGATCGCATAGCGCGCCATGGTGTCCACATCACCCACGTCAGCGAGATAGCCGCTGACTCCGTGTTCGATCACTTCCGGAACGCCGCCAGTGCGTGTGGCGATCGGTACGGTCTCGCAGGCCATTGCCTCCAGCGCCGCCAGTCCGAAGGATTCCAATTCGCTGGGCATCAGCAGAATGTCGGCGATCCCTAGCTTTTCCTGCACCTGATCTTGCTTGCCGAGAAAGAGGACATCCTCATGGATTCCTTTTTGTACCGTCAGCCATTCGGCCACGGATCGGTCCGGGCCGTCACCAATCAGCAATAACTTCGAGGGGATTTTCTTGCGCACGCGATCGAATATCTCGATCACATCGGTGACTCGCTTCACCGGACGAAAGTTAGAAAGGTGAACCAGCAGCCGTTCGCCGTGCGACGCGTATTCCGAGCGAAGCTCGGAAGAATTCTTGCTTCTGCAGTACACATCGCAATTGACGGAGTTATAGATGACTTCGATTTCTTTCTTCACGTCGAACACCCGCATGGTCCGGTCGCGCAGGTAGTTGGAGACAGCAGTGACTCCATCGCTTTGGTTGATGGAGTAGCGGGTGATGGGCAGATAAGACCGGTCGAGCCCGACCAGCGTGATGTCCGTGCCATGCAGCGTGGTGACGAAAGGCAAGCGGCGGCCGCGAGGGCCATCGGCCAGCATCTGCCGCGCCAGCAGCGCGCTCACCGAGTGCGGGATGGCATAGTGGACATGCAGAAGATCCAGATCATACAGCTGCGAGACTTCAGCCATTCGCGTAGCCAAAGCCAAATCGTAGGGCGGATAATCGAACAGCGGATAGCGAGATACCTCCACTTCGTGATAGTGAATGTTGGGTTCCTCACCGCGGAGCCGGATCGGCTGGGCGTAAGAGATGAAATGGATCTCGTGTCCCCTTTGGGCTAATTCCAGTCCGAGTTCGGTAGCTACAACACCGCTGCCGCCATAAGTGGGATAACACGTGATCCCGATCTTCATTTCAGGTCCGCCCTTGTCGGTTTCCTTAGGTTCTGTAATTCGATGGCTGGAATCACTATACGATGCAGATTCTATAAGGAACTGCGGGATTCGTGCGGGGGATACGCTGACAGCTCCGAAGAACTACTCGGACGTCCGCCCCTTCATGGAAATGCCGGGATCAATCTTGTCGAGATGGGCTTGGAACCTCCGCTTGGAGTCTTGCGGTAATCCAGCGAATTCGATCCCCATGCCGACTCCGGGATCGCGTGTGCGAACCGTTGCGGAGGCGGAAACGCGCTCCTGATCGACCCAGAAATCTACGCGTAGCACGGTAGAAATAGGCAACGGCATGACCGTCTCAACATAACAGCCGTTGCCGCTGATGTCTGTTGCGTTCACTCGCATGGGAGTGTTCACTCGCTCGTCGCGGAATTCGAGAGGAAAGGAAATTCGGTGACGTTGAAACTTTCTACGATTGTCAGGAGTAGGCGCCGGCAGATTGGACGCCACTTCGGCGGGCAGCTGGGAGAGCCACGGGCACTCCTGATCCGCCACTAACTGAACTCCGACCTGAGTTTTCTTGAGTCCGCCGGCTTCCATCACCCAGATAACTTTACAACGAGCTTTCTTGGTCTCGTATTGAACGCCGATAACGTCCCCAACCTTTAAGTCATGTTCGAGACCGCAAATACAGGCTCCGGTTACGCTAACATTTTGAGCGTTGGCATTCTGATGGAACGGTTGGTCGTCGGCGCCCATTCCCCACACACGTACGCGCAGGTCCAAAGTCGCACGCGGGGCTGCCCCTGAGGCAGACATATTAACGCCCTCCCGGCTTACAAGGTTCTGAGCCAGATCTAACGCAATGATAACCTCCGGCTGAAACTTCCTAAGATTACGAAAGTCATCGCACGGGTCCAAACGGTCCGACTGGCGACTAAGACGACGATCTCGTTTCAGGCCGAAACCAACTCGTGGTATGAAATCAGCGCGATACCGCAGTCCAACAACAACTCTCGAACCTCGGGCATGGTTAAAACGTGCAACTCAATCTCCCGGGACTGGCGCAAGCGGGTGTTGGCCTGCTGTAGGTCCGCATCATTGTAGCCCGGGTGGCACACAAACTCCCAAGTGCCTTCTGGAATGATGGCCGCAATGGCTCGAAAAAGCTTCTCATCCAGAGTGCCGGTTACGACGATGCCCAGGGTGCCATCTGGAGTTTCCATGCCTTCCCGCCTGGCTGCGTCGCGAAATTTACCTGCAAGAGCGCGTAGGATGCGGACCTCGGCATAGCGTGTCCAGATACTCGGCCGAGCCAGCAGTTCAGCGGATCTCAGCGGCTGGCGCGGACCAAACGGATTGCGAACGGCTCCAACCCCGCAGGCGCGCGCGGCGCGCAGCATGGGTCGCAAGACTTTCGGAAATAAATGAGTGTGCTTGTGAGAATCGAGATGAGAGACACTGATTCCGGCGGATTGAATCTTGCCAATCTGAGCGCTGGTCTCCGCCTCGATCTCTCCGGGATCGAGGCGACCCGCCAAGGCACGGGCTGCAAAACCCTTCAGCCCATCGCGGAAGCGGGCGGAAGCGGAATTTCCGGAAGTCATCGTGGGCAGACGAACAGGGTCCAGGATTGGCTCGCCGTCAATCAATACGACATGGCAACCTACGCTGAGACGCGGAAGCTCTTTCGCCAATTGCACAGCGTCGTCGAAGGCCGGTCCATGGGCCATCAGGGTCGACGAGGTCACGATGCCATGAGTGTGAGCTTCGACGATGGCGCGGTTCACTCCTCGAGTGAACCCAAAATCATCGGCGTTGACGATCAGACGTCGCACGGCGAACAGTCTAGCAGGGAGAATGACTCGGAGGACTGCCTCCAGACTAGGTTCGCGAGGGCGCCGGCGCGACTGCGGCAAGAGACCGTTGCAGGCGAATCTAGCGCTGGTGGTAGCGCTGGTGGTTTGACCGTCTTTTCGCGAGTCGCATATACTCGCTCAGGCGCGCGCGGCGCCGAAACCAATGAGATCTGATCTCGCGAAAAACAGCAGGGGCGGTTAGCTCAGCTGGTTAGAGCGCCTGCCTTACAAGCAGGAGGTCGCAGGTTCGAGTCCTGCACTGCCCACCATTTCAACGCAGTTTCCGGGTGCCTCGCGACCCTCTTGCTGAACTAACACTCAAAAAGCCTAGCGTGAATCCAGCGATCTTTCCTCGATGTGGTGGAATCCTTCTTCATGTGACGTCTCTGCCCGAAGGTCATGGCATCGGCGATCTGGGGGATTCTGCTCACGACTTTGTCGAATTTCTGGCTGCATCGGGGCAAAAAATTTGGCAGGTGTTGCCACTCGGTCCCACCGGATACGGAGATTCCCCTTACCAGCTCTTCTCGGCGTTCGCGGGCAATCCGCTGCTCATCGATTTGAATTCGCTTCGGTCGCAGGGATTATTGTCGTTGCAAGATCTCCCGGCTGCTTCGTCTCTCCCAGAAGACCATGTGGAATACGGCCACGTCATCGAGATTAAGCAGGCCCTTCTCGGGAAAGCTGCTCATGCGTTTCTGACCGATGGTGCTCGGGCAGAACGCGGCTTTTTCGAAATGTTTTGCAAACAAAATTCAGATTGGCTCGACGACTATGCCCTCTTCATGGCCTGCAAGAACACAAACAAGAACGCTGTGTGGGCCGACTGGGAAGCGGGAATCCGGCGCAGGGATTTATTGTCACTCGCCGAATGGCGAGAAAGATTGGCTCCGCAGATTGAGATCCACAAATTTGCCCAGTTCGAATTCTTTCGGCAATGGGAGAAACTGAAGCTTCATTGCAGGCGGTACGGGATCGCCATCATGGGCGATGTTCCCATCTACGTCGCTCATGACAGCGCGGATGTATGGAGTTATCCGGAGTTGTTCCGTCTGGACGGGCAATCGAGGCCCCTGGCGGTGGCGGGAGTTCCGCCGGACTATTTCAGCGCCATCGGGCAGCTTTGGGGAAATCCACTATACCGCTGGGACGTGTCGGCTGCTTCCGGTCACCGCTGGTGGATCGAACGCTTTCGAGCGTCCCTCAAATTGTTCGATCTCGTGCGACTGGATCACTTCCGTGGGTTCGAAGCCTACTGGGAAGTTCCGGCCGATGCGTCGACGGCGGAGTCAGGCACGTGGGTTAAGGGTCCGGGTGCGGAGTTCTTCCGCACCGTCAAAGCCGAATTGAAAGTATTGCCGTTCGTGGCGGAAAACCTGGGTGTCATCACTCCCGAGGTGGAAGCCTTGCGCAGGGAGTTTGGTTTCCCGGGGATGAGTTTGCTGCAGTTCGCGTTTGGGAACGATCCCCAAGGACCCAGCTTCCGGCCGCATAATTATTCTCGCGAACTTGTGGCCTACACCGGTGGACACGATAACGATACGACGGTTGGCTGGTGGACCAGCTCCGGGATCGGAGAAAGCACTCGAACTTCAGAAGACATCCGCAAAGAGCGCGAATTCACTCGAGCCTACTTAGGATTCGAAAACGAGCCCGTCAATTGGGTATTCATTCGGACGGTGCTGGCCTCCGTGGCTGAGGTCGCCATCGTTCCTCTACAAGATGTATTGGGCCTGGGCAGTGAAGCGCGAATGAATTTGCCCGGGACGGTAAGCGGAAATTGGAAGTGGCGCTTTAAGCCGGGAACTTTGACCAAGGACTTGAGCGAACGCCTCAGGAGATTGACGTTTATGTATGATCGCTGAGATCCTAGACTGGCTTCATGAACAGTCGTTCTCGCAAGGGACCGGCGATCAGAGCGGAGAGAACTCGTCCTCATTCTCATCCTTCTTTGCCCGGACGAACCTCTGTTCGAGGAAACGCTGGGCCAAATCTCTTCCGCCGATGCCGAATGCGATGGCCAAGCCAAGCATCACGGCTCCGAAACCGATACCGAAGGCTACCAACATCGTCTGTTCTGCGATTCCCAACTCTTCAAAAACGATCGACAAAACGAAAACAATGATGATGCTACGGATGGCCAGACTGATAACTCGAGGGGAAGGCACGTTAGCATTTACAGCTGCCAACAGGGCGGCGCGAGAAAAGAAGCTGGCGGCCAGTAATCCGAAGAACAGGATGAACATGGCGACGAAGAGCCGCGGCAGGAAGAAAAAGAATTTTCCGATCTGCTCCTGCAAGCCCAGGATTCCGAGAACGCTCACTCCGAGTAGGACGAAGCCGAGCAACACGACCCAAAACACGAACCGGCTCACGACCTCCGTGGCCGAAGGCAAAGCGGCTTTGTTCAGCAATTGAGCAGCGCCGGCATTCTCCGAGAGCCTGTCGAACTGAATAAGGCGCAGGATGCTGCGCAGGACTACTTTCACAACATAAGCTACTGCCCATCCCGCTAATGCGAGGATCAGCATCACGATGAGACGAGGAAGGTAATGGGCAAATCCTCTGGCCAGTTCGTGCATGGCCTGACTCAGTTCACTGATGATCATTTCCCTCATAGTTCTCTCACTCTCTCGATTTCCACATCTGAAGCAGATATGGTTTTAATCGCTCGAACTCAAGGCATAAGGCTTCGATGCCGTTCTCTACGTCTTCCGCGGAACCGTTGCGATGCTGGATGATGAAGGTCAGCGCTCGCCCGCGGAAAAGCGGCGCTAACGCCTGAATGATGTGGTCCCGGCTGATCACGGACTTGTGATAGGAAACAGCAAACTCGTAAACGGTTTTGACCCACAATTCCGCTGGGTACTCAAAATCGTTCTCCCCCAGGAGGGCGACCCGCTGCAGTTCCGCCAAAGTATCGGCGGAAAGAATCGACTGAAACACGGTTGCCAATTCGGCAACACCAGTAGTGAACATCTCCCGCAGACGTTTTCGGTTGACTCGCACCAAGTCTAAGAGCACTTCGTGGTCGGGGCCGAAGGTGGGCAATGGCTGCGAGCCGGAAACAGGGCTCCAAAAGGGAAAGTCCGGCTCCAACGCGGAGAAAAATGGTCCGACGGTTTGTCGGAGGGCGGGCACCAGATCCGAGCCCCGTTGCTCGATGTGATCCTTTTGGCCGAGGAAACACTGGCATATACGGTGTTGCGCCGTGATGGCGGCCAGAGCGAAGCGCAGTTCGATCCCATCTCCGGCGCTTCCATCGCCCCAGACATTCTGGGTAAGAAACTCACCACCAAGGCGGCCTGAAAAACCGAACTCTTGAGCATAGGATTCACGGAGCCTTAACCCGTAAAGTGCGCGCGTCATGGGATACAGCAAGTTGGTGATCAGCAGACCTTCGAACTTATGCCTGCGATAGGTAGGAGTCACCAGATCGAAGCCGTCGTTACGGATAGGACGCAAAAGTTTGGAAATCCACTCGCCTTCAACGCTGCAGGACTCAGGAGACATGACGACGCAGGCCTTGGCTTGGAGTAATTCGGCCGCCGCCAAAATAGTTCGAAACGCCACGGGAGCAGCAGGACTATTCGCGTACTTCGTGCTGATGGAATGCAGAGTCCTCAGCGCGTAAGGATTCGAGCCGCGAGGAACGTCATCGATCGAGATGCCCGTGACCAGTTCCGGAGTTCCGTCCCGCGACCCGCCGTCGGCATTGATGATCACGGCCCGCTCTCTGGGAAACCAGCGCAGGATGCCGCTCTGAATCGTCTGGACGATCGAACCAATGGTCTTGGCGTTATTGTGAGTCGGCAAACCCACGAGGATGTCGACTTCGCCCACGTTGATGAGTTGACGAAGAAAGTCATCCGTTAGAAAAGTGTCTTCCGCCAATTTCATCTCCGTATAAAATGACACCGCGTACCCAGACGTGACAGCATTTGCGAAATCTTAATGCGATTAGATTCGGCGCAGCCGAAACCAGAAAAACTGATACGGCCCCAAGGTCAATAGGTAAGGAAGGTCCCCTACCCGAGGAAATATATTCTTGCCGAACATCTCGATCGGAATATTTCCCTTGTAGCGCCGTAGGTCCAATTCAACAGCTTGCGCCGTCCCCGAGACATTGTTGACTACCAGAACGGACTCATTGCCCAGCCGACGAACGTAAGCCAGAATTCTGTGATTGGCTGGATGGAGAAACTCAATGGACCCTCGGCCGAACACAGCCGTCGACCTGCGCACGGCGATGATGCTTTGCATCCAATGCAGGAGCGAATGTCCGCTTCCGAGTTGCGACAGGACGTTCACTGCCGGATAACCATAGACCGGATTCTGGATAAGAGGAGCATAGAGCCGGTCCGGTTCCGCAGTGGAAAATCCTCCATTCCATCCTCCGCTCCATTGCATGGGAGTTCTCACTCCGTTGCGATCACCGAGATTAATGTTATCGCCCATTCCGATCTCATCACCGTAATAAATGATCGGCGTTCCCGGCAGTGACATCAGCATTCCATTCATCAACTCGATGCGCCTACGGTCATTATCTAGCAAGGGAGCCAGGCGGCGACGAATTCCCAGGTTCAGTCGCATGGTCTTGTTTTCGGCATAGGCGTCATACATGTAGTCGCGTTCAATATCGGTGACCATTTCGAGCGTCAGTTCGTCATGATTGCGCAGAAAGAGCGACCACTGGCAGGTGGGAGGGATCTCTGGAGTCTGCTGCAGAATCTCAGTGATGGGTTTGCGATCTTCCAGCTTGAGTCCCATGAACATTCGGGGCATCAAGGGAAAATGAAACGCCATGTGAAATTCATCGCCCTCGCCGAAATAAGGACGAAGATCCGCAGGCCACTGATTGGCTTCCGCCAATAGCATCCTGCCGGGGAATTGCTCGTCGAGTCTTCGCCGTAAATCCTTCAGGATCGCATGAGTCTCCGGCAAGTTCTCGCAATTTGTGCCCTCGCGCTCCACCAGGTACGGCACCGCATCCAGCCGGAACGCGTCGACGCCCATCTCCAGCCAGAAGCTCATTACCTTCCACATCTGCTCCCGAACGGCGGGATTGTCATAGTTGAGGTCGGGTTGATGACTAAAGAAGCGATGCCAGTAGTATGACTTCGAAATCGGATCCCACGCCCAGTTAGATTTTTCCGTATCCAGAAAAATGATGCGGGTTCCCTTGTAACCAGTGTCGGTGTTGCTCCACACATACCAATCGCGCCGGGGATTGTCTTGCGAACTTCGCGATTCCTGAAACCAAGGGTGCTGGTCAGAGGTGTGATTCAGCACCATTTCGATGATGATTCGGATTCCGCGGCTGTGCGCGGAATTCAGAAGACTGCGGAAATCTTCCAAGGTTCCATAACTGGAATGGACAGCGTTGTAATCCGCAATGTCGTAACCATCGTCGCGCAGAGGTGAAGGAAAGAACGGCATTAGCCAGATCGCATTGACGCCCAGCTCCTGGAGATATCCGAGCTTTTGTTCAAGCCCCTGAAAGTCCCCAATGCCATCGCCGTTGCTGTCGTAGAACGTGCGGACGTGGACTTGGTAGATGATCGCATCCTTGTACCAAAGCACATCCTGATTCAGTGGCAACTGAGGTTCCTCCTGGGCAATGGCTAATACCGTTTTCTAGCAGGGCGAAAAAACAGTTTATATAAAGTGAACCGGGTATTGCCCAAAGCTCGAGCGCTAAAGCTGTTGAAAACTGACCTTGCGGTCTGCTGGAAGGATCTGCACTTTCCGTATCCTAGTCTCGCGTCTCTGGTGTCTATTCCACAAGAACGGCTACAGTCGGCCCCTTTTTATGTTGCAAGGACTGGCAGATGCCGCGTTCTACCGCTGAGTCCAAAAGCTGTAGCGGCCGATGACAGTCACGGAGATGCCATGGGACCTTCCAGTGCAAACACCAACCCCCCGAGATTCTGGCTAATTTTCATTCCTGTATTCCTGATGGTCGCCGCGGTTGTGGCGGTTCAACAGTTTCAAGCGGCCAGCAGCGCTAACGGCGCCAACGCCACTTATTCCCACGGCATATTGAATCTGGCACTCCCTTATGATTCCTCCCACGCGGGTCCAGGTCAGTTGATAGTAGAGGTTTTGGATCCAGAAGACCAAGTAGTCGGACGCGCAGAACGCCACGTCCAGGTTGCGGAAGGCAAGGGATATTGGCGAGAGCAGATAAAAGTCTCGAAACCACTCGCCATCGACGAACTAGTCTGGCATCGCGTGCGGTATCGCTTTGAATACGCCGACGCCAGCATCGCAAAAATCGAGGGCACGGAATCGATTTCGCAGATACTACTCACGCCCGTAATTCACATTCTTGGCCAGCAGTCCTACTTGACGGGTGGTGCGGCTGCGGTGCGTGCGATCGTTACCGACTCGAAGAACGAGGTTATTGTCGGCCGTGGTTCCATCCAGATCGAGTTGCTGGGACACGACGAGAAACCCCAGGTTCTGTTCACGGGACATACCAACCGCCGGGGAACGACAGAAGCGCAATTCCGTTTTCCCGCCGGATTGGTGGGCAGCTATCAGTTGCGTTACCTCGTCGACACACCAATCGGTTCGACGGAATTCACTCAGCCGGTCCGGCTGGAAGATAAAGTCTCGATTCTCCTTACCACCGAAAAACCAATCTATCAGCCCAGCCAGGTCATTCACGTGCGGGCATTGGCGCTAGACCGTGCCAATCACGAGGCTGCGGCAAACCGAAGGTTGATCTTCGAGGTAGAGGACTCTCGTGGCAACAAAGTTTTCAAGAAAGCGACCGAGACCGACAAGTTCGGGATTGCGTCGGCAGAATTTCCTCTTGCCGACGAACTAAATCTGGGAACTTACCACCTGCGTGCGCTGCTAGGGGAAGGGGAAGCACCAACGAATACGGCAGAGATTGCTTTGAACGTGGAGCGATATGCTCTGCCGAAGTTCAAAGTGGCCGTCGATTTTACCGGCAAGGATAATCACGCGAAGCAGGGATACCGTCCTGGCGATCACGTAACCGGAACCGTACGCGCGAACTATTTCTTCGGAAAGCCGGTGGAGGAGGGGGAAGTTACCGTCAAGGCTTCCAGCATGGATGTTTCGATCTTCGACGTGGGATCGGTGCAAGGCAAAACAGATCACGAGGGTGCTTATCACTTCGACCTGAAGCTGCCCGACTACTTTGCGGGAAAGCCTCTCAGCCAAGGTGCGGCTCGCGTGCTGATTGGGGCTACGGTGAAGGATTCCGCCAGCCACTCGGAAACTCGCGGCGAGCCAATCACCGTCAGTGAATCGCCTCTGCTCATCACCGCCGTTCCAGAGGGCGGCACGCTGGTTCCGAATCTGGAGAACCAGATTTTCATCCTCGCTTCTTATCCCGACGGAACGCCAGCCAGCGCTGTCCTGAAGTTTCATGGCGAAGGAATCACCGAGCAAAGCGTGAGCACCGATGACGGGGGAGTGGCCATTGTCCGGCTCACCCCCCGCGCTGGAGTCGAATCCATCGAGATCGAAGCCAGCGACAAAGATGGGAACCATGCAACGAACCAGGTCCAATTACAATCGCGCCTGGGCGAGGATCAAATTCTGCTCCGCACGGAACGGGCTGTCTATCGCGCCGGAGATCGCATTTCACTGAGTGTGTTTTCCACGAAAGCGCGCGGCACGGCTTACCTCGACATCGTGAAAGAGGGACAGACTGTACTGACGCGCGATATCGAGATTGAGGGGGGCCGAGCTGAACTCTCGCTGACCGCGACACCGGAGTTGGCTGGAACCGTGGACTTCAACGCATACCTCTTTGGCCGCGACGCCCGCCCTATTGGCGATCATCGTCTCGTCTTCGTGCAGCCTGCGGAGGAACTGAAGATCGAGACCACAACGGATTCTTCCAGTTACAAACCGGGTGGCGAAGCGCGCATCCGCTTCCGGGTAACCAACTCGCGCGGCGAAGGCGTCCACGCTGCGCTCGGACTTCAAGTAGTGGATGAGGCTGTGTTTGCGCTAGCAGAGAAGCAGCCGGGCTTTGCCAAGGTCTTCTTCTACCTCGAACAGGAAGCGATGAAGCCGCGCTACGAGATTCACTCCATCGGAGCTCCGGAGCTTGTCGAACCCATGGAAGAGTCGAAACTCGAGCAACGCGACCGCGCGGCGCGAGCTTTGTTCTCGGCCACGGAAATGGTCAACACTAACAACTTCGAAACCGAGTTTGGCCGGACAGTGCCCATGACGAAATATCCGGAGTACGCAGTCCGTTATCAGAAACGATTCAGGGCGCAGGTGAACCGTCTTGCGGAAACTCTGAGCCGAGCGTACCGGCAAGACTCCGAGAGAGGTGATCTGACCAAGGTTTTCGGCAGAATCTCGACCGCCGACCGCGACGAAGTTCGCGATGCCTGGGACACCGAACTTCGAGTGGAACGTATTGGATGGTATCGGGATAAGACGCACTACATCGTGCGCAGTGCAGGCGCTGATCATAGATTTGATACCGGGGACGACATGGTGGCCTATTTAGAGGTTCGCCCCGGAAAGATTGTGGGTCGCCCCGATTCAGGGTCATTTTCAGGCTCGATCAATCTCGATATCGAACATGATCACGGACCGTTCAACGGACTCGCAGAGATTGCAGGAACAGTTACCGATCCCTCGGGTGCAACGGTGGCGTCAGCCATTGTCGAGTTGCGGAGAGTCTCCACGGGAAAAACACGGACAGCGAGGACTAACGCCGCCGGACAATTCAGTCTGTCGGCCATACCCGCCGGTGATTACGAAGTTCAAGTGTCTTGCGCGGGGTTCAGGCCTGCGGAGCTGAAATTCGCTGTTCATGCGCGCGACCGCGCAGTCCTCTCCGCGAATCTCTCGATTGGCGCATCCTCAACCGTGGTTGAGGTCTCAGGGGCGGAAGTGGTCGTCGAGACTGAAAATCTTGCCGTGGCTCGCGTCGGCCGTGGTCAAGGCTTTGGCCGCGGTATACCGGGTGGGGCTATGGGTGGCGTTATCGGTGGGGTACCCGGGGGCGTGCCCGCGCCTGCCCTCGTCATGAACGGTCGAAACTTTACCGAACTCGCTGTGGTGGACCAGAAGGCCGCTAACAGCGCAACCCTCGCCAAGGAAGATTCTGCCTCACCGGCGGCCCACGTGCGCTCATATTTCCCCGAAGCTCTTTACATCAATCCAGAAATTATTACGGACGAGAAGGGCGTAGCCGCCATCACCATTCCAATCGCGGACTCGATCACAACCTGGCGCATGGCAATCCTAGCCTCCACGGCGCACGGCGCTCTGGGCAGCGCGACGTCGAGTTTGAGAGTCTTCCAGGATTTCTTCGTCGACCTCGACTTGCCGGTCACGCTTACGCAGGGTGATCGGGTGTCCATCCCCGTGGCCGTATACAACTACTCGGGTTCACACGGAGATGTCAGTCTGAAACTTCAGCGGGACGAGTGGTTTTCTTTGGTGGATGATGTCCCGGAGAAATCGGTGGCCGTCGATTCCTCACGCGTCGGCGGGTCGCAGTTTACGCTGGAAGCCAAGCGTATCGGTAAATTCAAGCTGACGCTCTCTGCTCGCATGCACGGCGAAGCCGGACGCGAGGACATCGTCGTGCGCGAAATCGAAGTCATTCCCAACGGCCGCGAGCAGAACTTAGTTTTCAACGGGCATCTGGAAAATTCCGTTCAGCATGAAATGAATTTCCCGGCGACGGCCATCCCCGATGCCACGAAGATCTTCGTCCGACTCTATCCTGGCCCGCTGAGTCAGGTCATCGAAGGCATGGACAGCATTCTGCGCATGCCAGGCGGCTGCTTTGAGCAGACTTCTTCCAGCACTTACCCCAACGTGCTGGCGCTCGATTACATGAAACGCACGAAAAAGCTGACTCCCGAAGTGCACGCTCAGGCCGAGGGGTACATCGCGAACGGCTACCAGCGGCTGCTGACCTTCGAAGTTCCCGGCGGCGGCTTCTCCTGGTTCGGTTACGCGCCAGCCAACAAGATCCTGACCTCTTATGGACTCATGGAATTCAGCGACATGTCGAAGGTCTACGAGGTGGATCCGAAGCTCATTATGCGCACTCAGCAGTGGCTGGCCATCCAACAGCAAGCCGACGGAAGCTGGAAGCCTGACACTTCTTTTATCAACGAAGGCGCCACCAACCGCTACAACTCCGACGTGCTTCGGATTACCGCCTACATCGCGTGGTCGCTGGAGAACACGGGATATCAAGGACCCGCAGTGGAAAAGGCCAAGCGGTTTATCGAAACCCACATGAA
>Ga0187875_10000188_pt1 | contig 56635 bp, 47 predicted proteins | sample June2016WEW_17_1_2_FD_132978 | JGI IMG/M metagenome (GOLD analysis project Ga0187875, IMG submission 132978) | Peatland microbial communities from SPRUCE experiment site at the Marcell Experimental Forest, Minnesota, USA - June2016WEW_17_10 | ecosystem: Environmental > Terrestrial > Soil >...
AAGGAGCCCGCTCAGGAGCATGGAAAGGAGCTTTATCGCTCGCCTCAGCGGCGTCGACGTCTCCGGTCGCAAGACCTACGACCTCGTCGACGAACCCACCGGAGACGACTACCGGGCGATGCTCGTCTGCGCCCGGGCCCAGTGCGACACCGCGGTGCTGAGCGTGGACACCAACCGCGACCTCGATCCCGCTGGCCAGGAGGTCGTCGAACGCCTCTCCTCCCACCTCCGCTCCGAGGGCCACAGCGGGAACCTCCGGTTCCTCCGCTACGAGCTCACCCCGGCGTGCCTGGACGTGCTTGGCGAGGCCTCGGGGCTCTTTGCCTGGCGGCAGCCGGGCCTGCCCGAGAACCTCTGCCTGCTCCGGACCGACGGCAGTCCCTGGATCGTCTCCATTGCCGCCGACCGCATCGGCTACGTGGAGTTCACCCCCTTCGAGAAGCTCCTCCTCGGTCGGGCCGCCCCCGGCCTCGCCGCCGTGCTGGCTCACCAGGGCGCCCGGGACGCGGTGCTGGCGGCCTTCGAACGGCGGCTGGAGGATGCTGCCGACGCCCTGGAGGCGGATCTCCTCGTGTACACCCGGGCGCTGGCCGAGGAGGGCCGTGAGGGCATCGTGGCGGCCGTCCACGACTGGCTGGTCTCCGGCGAGCTGCTGAGGGTCGGGGCGGCGGTCCACGTGGTCGCCCGGCTGGGACTGACCGAGCTCGAACCCGAGCTGGCGCACCTGGCGGAGCTGCTGCGTCGCGACCTGCTACCGGGTCCGGCCGCCTATCGCTCGAGCCCGGTGCTCCGCGAACGCTGGCGCATCCGCTTCGACCGCCGCCTCACCGAGGCGATCGCGGTCCTGGAGACCATCCGCTCGGGTTGACCACTCCGGCCGCCGGGATCGACCCCGGGCGTCCGGTTCGGGATCACTTGACGCCGAACTCCTGGAGAACCTGCAGGGCGGCAGGGCCGAGAAGCACGACGAAGAGGGTGGGGAAGATGCAGCACGCCATCGGGAAGAGCATCTTCAAGGGGGCCTTCTGGCCGGTTTCCTCGGCCCGCTGGCGGCGGCGCCGCCGGATCTCCTCGGACTGGATGCGCAGCACGTTGGCGATGCCGACACCCAACTGCTCGGACTGGATGATCGCCTGGATGAAGTTGTTCAGCTCATCCACCTTGTTGCGCCTCGCCATGTCGTCGAGCGCTTCGATGCGGGGGCGTCCCAGGCGGATCTCGTTGAGCACCTGGTTGAACTCGGAGGCGAGAGCGTTGCGGTACTTGTCGCAGACCCGGCCGAGGGCGGCGTCGAATCCGAGCCCGGCCTCGACACTGATGGTGAGGAGGTCCAGTGCCGAGGGCAGCGCCAGCAGGATCTCCTTCTGCCTGCCCCTCATCCGGCGGGAGAGGATGGCGTCCGGGAGCAGGTAGCCGATGACCAGGCCGGCCCCCGGGCCGACGACGAGCTGGGGCATGGGCACCTGGAGCAGGGCGGCGAGAGCGAGCCCGAAGAAGCCGAGGATGATGATGCAGATGATTCGCAGCACCAGGAAGCCGCCCACGGTGAGCCCCCAGGGCCTTCCGGCCAGGTTGAGCTTCTCCTGAAGCGCCTGGGTGCGCTGCTGGTTGTTCCGGGCGGTCAGGCGGCGTCCCCAGCGCTCCAGGGTCGGCCGGAAGACCCGCTCGAAGAAGGGCAGGGTCATCTCCACCTCGGCCAGGCTCTGGACGGCGCGTCCGGACTCGGTGAACTGGGCGAGCCGGGCTTCGAGGAGGTCTGCCTGGGGCGAACGGGCCTGGTTCAGCCAGAACGCCAGGAGGACGATCGAGCAGGCTGCGAGCGCGGCGGCAACGTAGGCGATCACACCTGGATCCTCACGATCTTCTGGATGATCGCCGTCCCCACCAGGATGCTCAGGGCACCCAGGGCCAGCATGACCCAGCCGAGGGTCTCCTTGACCATCGGCGCGAAGTAGGACGGCTCCACGAAGAAGAGGAAGAGGGCAAGCCCGACCGGCAGGAGCGTGATGATCATGCCCGACATGCGGGCCTGCGCCGTGATGGTGCGGATCTCGCCGTGGATGCGCACCCGCTCGCGGATCGTGTAGGCGATGGTGTCGAGGATCTCGGCCAGGTTGCCTCCGACCACGCGCTGGATCTGCACCGCGGTGACCATCAGGTCGAAGTCCTCGGACTTGTTGCGCTGCACCATGTGCTGGAGAGCGTCGTCGACGGGGATGCCGAGGGCGATCTCACGGGTGGCGCGGGCAAACTCCTCGGAGATGGGTGGCGACGCGTTCTTCGCCACCGTGGCCATCGCCTGGGCAAAGGAGAGACCGGCCTTGAGCGCGTTGCTGAGCAGGATGATCGTGTCTCCGAGCTGACCCTCGAAGGCGCGGGTGCGGCGGGTCTGACGGAAGCGGAGGAAGATGCCACTTGCGATCCAGACGACGACGGGGCACGGGATGAAGGCGAAGACCGTCCCGAAGCGCAGCCAGAAGATGCCACCGACCGCCACGCCCACGCCGGCGACGATCAGCATCCATTCGGAGGCCTTGAGGCGCAGCCCGGCCTTCTGGATGTCCTCGGCCAGCTTGCCCGCGTAAGAGCCTCGGCTGACCACCGGGGTGAGGGCGTCAGTGAAGCTGTCGAGCGCGTCGCGGAGGGGGTTCCCCGACTTGATCCGCTCGGGCTGCGCCGGCCGCTGACCGCCCATGTAGGCGCTCAGCCGGCGGGCAACCTCGTCGGCCTCAGTCCGGCTCCGGGTCGCGATCAGGGCGACCCAGCAGAGCAGGAAGCAAGCCACCAGAACCGCCGCGAGCAGAGGGAGAAAGTCGGTCATTGCCGGGCCCTACGTCCGCCTGTCCTTCGAGACTCCTCGGATCACGAGTTCGCAAACGCCCCGGACAGCGACTGAGGGGTCACCGGGGTGTCGGAGGCCGACGGGATGACCGTGTCGGGGCCCGAGATGTTCACGATATCCGGAACGAAGTCGCCCGTCGAGTTTGTCTTTCCGTACTCACTGGTCGGGCGCAGCACGTACTTGAGGACGAGCGCGGGGTTGCCGGCGACCGGCGCTGACGACGGGCCGGTCGTCTGGGCGAAGTCCCCGGTCAGGAGCGCGGTCATCTCCTCGGCCTGCGCCCGGGTCATCTCGACCACGAAGTAGCTGGGCGTGGACAGGGTCGGTGCCGCCGTGGTCGTCGCCGTTCCACCCGACGGGGTGGTGGTGGTGGCTGCGGGGTAGCCCACCGCCAGCACCGGGATGTCCTGGAAGACGTACTGGACCTGGTGACTGGTCGTGGTGGCGCCACCCAGGTCACCGATGATGTCGATCTGGTCGCCGGCCAGGATGTAGTAGCCGACGGTCATCTGGTCGACGGTGGTGTCCGGCGTTGCCTCGTGGGCCGGGATCGCCAGAGCCACGTCGTTGTTGGCGATCGGGAGCTGGTTGGTCGGAGTGGTCAGCGTCCCGGTGCCGCCGGAGCCGGACGTGGCCTGCAGCAACTGCTGGGTGATGGGGGTCCCGGCCGAGACCGAGACGGGGAGGGTCTGCCCGACCAGCTGGCTCGGCGTCGTGTACGAGTCGGGCGGCACGTCGGGGACGAGGTAGGCGCGACTCGTGAGGTTGGTCGTCGAGAGCTGGGAGCCGGCCGTGATGGCCGTCTCCGCCACGACCACCTGTTGGGTGGGCTGGGTGGGAGGGGTGCTCGACGACTTGGAGACGGCGATGAAGACCACCACGCCCGCGAGCAGGGCGAAGATGATGCCGCCAACGAGAAGGATCCGGTTCTGGGGCTTGTTGGAGGGAATCGCCACTTGCTTTCCTCGACTGGTACCCGCGTCGCTACTACCTTGGGCCGGATGCGATGCGGGACACGGTTGGTGCGGCTGAGGCCGGTCGCCCGAGTGTGACCGAGACCGGCAAACTGGATGTCACTGTCCGGTAACAGATGAGTGCGCCTTCTCCCCATCCCCCGAGGGCGCTCATGGGTCCATCCTACCGGTCGTCTGGGCTCGCATCAGCATCTCGAGGACATCGTCCCGGTAGGGGGCGATGGTGGCGATCTTGCGGTAGATCCGCAGTGCGCCGTGGTTGTCCCCGCGCAGCCGGGTGAGGCGTGCGATGCGCTCCAGGTAGGAGACCGCCAGATCGATGTCCTGGTCGTCGATGCAGATGTCGGCAAGACGCGCCAGGGGTGGCTCGTAGACGGGGTCGGCACGGGATGCGGCCAGGTAGCAGTTGAGTGCTGCGTTGCGCTTGCCCAGGCTGCGACACCGATCGCCCGCGTCGAGGGCGAGCTCTGCGACGGCCTGGCCCCCGAGCTCCTGGGCGGCCTGCTGGAGCACGGCGGCGGCATCGTCGCACCGCTTCTTGCGCAGCCTCTCGTTCACGCTGGAGCGGAGGGCGACGAGGTCGCGCTCGGGGATGTCGTTGGTCGGCGGTGCGGCTACGGGTGCGGGACTGTCCGCCACCGGCGTCATGTGCAGCTCCACCGCCTCTGGCTGCCGCACCGACCAGCCGGCTGCGATCTCGGGGGGAGCGGCTCCGCCGCCGTTGGGCGGGCTCACGGGGAGCCATCCCGTGGTGGCGTTGCGCCAGTCCTCGCGTCCGTCCTGGGGAGCGGAGCCGGTCGCCGGCTCGAAGTCTGCGATCCCCGGTGCCGGCGACGCGCCGGTGACCGGCACCTCGCGCACGCCGACCGGCGGCTTCTCAGAGGCGGGCCATGGGGACGACCATCGGGCGATGTCGGGCGGCCCGCTCCGGTGCGGTGGATCGGCGGCGGGAGCGGCGGGCCACGGTCCCACATCCTGGAAGCGGGTCCCGTCAGGGGCGGACGACACCGGTAGGTCGTCGGGCGAGAGCGGCTCATCACGCAGCCCCTCGGCCAGCGGATCGCGACTCCCCCTGAGCGTTGGCGTCACCGGCTTTGGCCACGTCGACGGGTCCGCGAAGGAGGCCCGACGGCTCTGTGGAGCCCGAACCTCCGCCGGCGCCTCGACCGCGTTCGCCCGGTGGGGTTCCGCCGGCTCCGGGACAGAGGCCTGCTCTGGTTGCGGTGCCCGGTCCGTCAGAAGGTCGTCCGGGTCTCCGATGTGGAACCTGAACTGAGGAAGTGACGCTCCCGAGCCCTCCTCCCCGGCCCCGCTCGTGCCGGCCTCCTCAGGCTGCGGGTAGACGGCGTCGGGAAGGGGATACGAGGCCTCGGGAAGGGGGTACGGGGTCTCAGCTTGGGGGTAGCCGAAGTCCGGCTCGGGGTAGGTGGGCTCCGGCTCGGCGTACGTCGATTCGGGGTCCGGGTAGCCGGGTTCGCTGAGGGGCTGGTCCGGTTCCGGAACGGGGTAGATGGGCGGGAACCGGTGGGGTCCGCCGCCGTTGGATTCGGGGATGGAGGCGCCCACCTCGGCCAGCGGCATCTCGGCAAGCCCGGTGGCCTGCTCGGATTCCTTCATCGCCGCTGCATTCGCCTCGGTGCTGCTCAGCGCGTCGAGGGAGAGGAGGTACTCGTACACGTGGCGGCGCAGCCGCTTGCTGAGCGCCGGTGCGACGTCGACGGCGCCCATGTCGGCGGCCAGCTGGGTGGCGGCGTCGACGATGGAGAGCAGTCCTGCTTCGTCGAGGCGGCCGAGACGTATGGCTTCGTCGAGCCGCTGCTCGACAAGATCGGCGAGGCCGGGGACATGAGGAGCCACCGTGGCGACACCGTCCTGCCAGCCGCGCCGGATCATCCCGAGTGTGTCGTAGCTCATGTCAGCCGCTCCGCGGCACCCACCGCGTCCTCATCGAGGCCGTCCTCGTTGAGGATCTGGCGGACCTTGCGGACCCCGTAGTAGACGATGACCCCGGCGATCAGGAGCACCAGACCTCCGAAACCGATCGTCTGGAGGTAGCCGGCGGCGGTGCCGGCGCCGGGGAGGATCTCGATGACCCTGTCGGCCTCCGCGCTGGCCGCCCGCTTGAGGGTCCACTGGTCGGGGACGGCATTGTAGTCGCCCTTGGTCTTGACCAGCACGTCGCCACTCTGGTCGTGGCTCAGCCAGACGATGCGGTGGACGATGGTGAGCTTGGTGTCGTTGGGATTGGGGAAGACCATGATGTCACCGACCTGGAGCTGGCCTGCCGGCAGGCTCTCGGTCACGACCAGGGAACCGATCGGGATGACCGGCTGCATGCTCCCGGTGACCACCTCCTCGAGGTGGTGCCCGGTGACCACCAGCCCGACCACGATGGCGCAGAAGATCGTGACGAGGCCCAGCGCCGCGGCGATCAGGAGGTTGACGACGTGACCGCCGACCGCCCGCCAGTCTGCGAGGCGCGCCTCCCTCGGGAGGCTCGGGAGGGTAGCCGGCGCGCTGATCGAGGTGGAGGACGCCACGGCGGGGGCGGCCACGGCCGTGGCGTCCACGGCGGTGGCCGCGGCCAGGGTGGTGGCGGCCGCGCTGGGCGGAACGACGTCCGTCTCGGCGGGTGCCGGTGCCGTCCGGCCGGCGAGGATCAGGGTTTCCGCCTCGGGCGGGGTGGCGTCCGGCAGCGCGCGGACGGGGGCGGTGATGGGCGGCGCCATGGCGGCGAGCAGCCACGCCGGCGGTGCGCTGAGCGCGGCGGGGGCCACCGGGATCGCCGGCACCGCCACGCGCAGCATCCGGGAGATGCGGGTGGCGTCGAGCGGCGAGGCGCGCCGGCAGGCCACCTGGAGGCGGCGGGTGCGTGCCGGCAGGGCGACGTTGGGAACGGTCGAGGCGACCTCCAGCCGGGCGAGGAAGGCGCGCCGTCGGGGGGCGGCGGCGGGGACCGGGACCGAGCTCGCGAAGGCAGGGGGGGCCTCAGGCGGGGGGACCGGCCGTGGAGCGGCCGCGAGAGACGGTACCGGGGTCGGCGTTGGAGCGGGCGGAGCAGCCGCCGCCTGCTCGGGCAGCCGGAGGATCGCCGCCTGAGTGACCCGCCGGCGCTCCCGGCGGGGGGCGCGCCTGGCAGGCTGGGCACCGCCCAGCTCAAGGCCGTCGGTGGCGGATTCGAGATCCGCGACGACGTCCCTGACCAGGTCGTGCAGCTCCTCGGGGAGCGTCATCCTCACGTTGCCCACTAGCCAATTCCCCTGCTGCTCCCGCACGCCGTCGACGGCGCTTTGAGCCGGCCGTCCAATTGTCGGCCCCCCCAGGCGGCGCCTCGTGCAACGGGGCGCAACGAATCGGTTGCGGGACGTGGGCACCGCCGGAGATGAGACGAACCGCCGGCTCGGTGATGGCCGAGGCCGGCGGTCGGACCCTGATGGCGAGGAGGGGACGGCGGGTGGGCCGCCGTCCCCTCACGGGCCGCTCAGAGGCTGGTCAGAGGCTTGTCAGCCTCCGGCCTGGGACCACTGGAAGACCGCGGTGCAGACCGAGTCCTCGTCAGTCTTCGGGCTGCCGGCGGGGAGCCCCAGGCTGAAGTCGAAGGTGTTGGTCGCCCCGGAGACCCAGGTGGCGTTGCCACCGTTGTCGGAGATCGCCTGCGCGGGCATCAACGCCAGCGCGCCGTGGTACAGGGTGACCGCGGGGGTTTCCGAGTCGGCGATGGTGAGCTGCAGATCAGCGCAGAGGGTGGTGTCCGCGCCGGACCAGCTGGGGTCGGCAGCGGTCACCCCGGCAGAGGCGAGGGAGAGCTGGAAGTTCGAGGCTTCCGTGCCGGTGTTGGTGATGGTCACCGTCCCCACCTGGTTCGGGCCCCAGCCGGGCACGATGCCCGACGCGGCGAAGACGGCGCCACAGGCGGCGGGCGACGTCTGGTCGGTGCAGGTGACGAGGTGGCCACCGGTGACCTGCGCAGCGTTCTGCATGTGCACGCCGAGGGTGGTGGCGGTGCTGCCGTTGTTCTGGGTCACCGCCTGCCATGCCGCCAACCCGCCCCAGCCGATCAGGGCGGTGCCGGCGACAACCAGGACGAAGACCATCCCGGCACGCAGCTTCCTGCCGTCGGAACTCTTCCGCTCGATGGACATGGGGAACCTCCAAGACTGGTGTGGTGGACATCACCGTCTCCGGTCCGGGAGGGAGGAGAGGCGGTTGCGGCGCTGTGGTGGAAGGGCGGCGCCGCGCTCGCCCTGGTTTCCTGGGTGGGGGAGAAAGGGGCCGGGAAGGCGCTCTTCCCGGCCCCCCTCAGATCATGGCTGGGGGTTACGCGCTCGCCTGGGTGAAGAGGACGTCGAAGCTGCAGCTCTCACCCGGGACGCTGTTGTTGTTGGCGAAGCCGGCCGCCGGCGTCACCGCGAATGTGAAGGCGTTGCTGGCGCCCGATGCCCACGAGGAGCTTCCGGCGCTGGTGTTCAGCGGGGTCCCGCTGATGACGCCGATGCCCGTCTGGGAGACGTACGGCGTGACGCTGTCCGTGCCGGTGACGCTGAGGTTGAGGTCGGCGCAGAGGGCTCCCGTCGGGGAGTCGGAGGGCGGCGAGCTCACCTGGAAGGTGGTGGGCAGCTGGCCGGTGTTCTGGATGGTGACGGTCCCGGTCGAACCCGCCCACGCCGAGGTCAGGATGCTCCCGGAGACGATGACGCTGCAGGGCGTCGCCGCCGCCTGCGCCGAGGTCTTGGTGGACTGGCAGGTGACACCGGTGCCGGTCACGACGTTGGTGTGGCTCAGCGTGCCCACCGAGAAGGCGTTGCCGCTGTTCTGGGTGTAGGCCTGCCAGGCGGCCAACCCGCCAAAGCCGACCAGTGCCGTGCCCGCCACGGCCGCGCCCAGGACCAGCGCTAGCCGGACCGATCGCTTGCTCTTGTGCTGTTCCATGATCTTCAGTTCCCTATCTGTGCCTTCTGATCTTTCGATGCAGCTAGTTCAAATGCACTAGACGCTACTGGTGCAGCCTAGGGGGGTCGATCTCACGAAGCCCCGTCGGATACCGCCACAGGCGGGTAACGGTGTTCGGTTGAAGTGATGAACCGATCGATCCGTATGCCGCGTTCTTGTGGACGGGCAAGAGGAAGGCCGGGGCAGGAGATCCTGCCCCGGCCTTCCGGATCAAGGCGTTGGTCAGGCGGCCGTCTGGGTGAAGAGGATGCTGAAGGTGCAGCTCTGCCCGGCGTCGGCGTAGTCGTTGACGAAGTTGCCGCCCGCTGCCACGGTGAAGGTGAAGGTATTGCCCGTCGTGCCGGTGCCGGTGCCGGCCGTGCCGTTCGGCAACCAGGTCGTGCTTGGCGTTGGGGCGTTGTTGTCGATCGTTGTCGCCCCCATCGTGCTGGTCAGCGCGGTCGCTGCGTACGGGGTACCCGGTGCCCCGGCGTCGGGGTCGCTCACCGCGAGCGTGAGGTCCGCGCACATGGTTCCGCCAGAGTTGACCGGGGCTGACGGCATGCTCATCTGGAACGTGCTCGAGAGGGTGCCGGTGTTGTCGATCTTGACGACACCTGTGGCGGGGAGCTTCCCGTTCACGGCGTCAGCTGCGGTCACGTTGATCAGGACCGAGCACCAGCCGGGGCCGGCGCCGACCGGGATCACGCCGATGACCGACGTGCAGCTCGAGCCGATGTAGTTGCTGTGCGCCAGGGTGCCGGCGGCAACGCTGTTGCCGGCGTTCTCGGTGTAGGCGTTCCATGCGGCCAAGCCGCCGAAACCCACCATGGCGGTGCCGGCCACCGCGGCGCCCAGCACCAGGGCCACCCGAAGGTAACGCTTGCTCTTGCGGTTTTCCATGATCCTCATCCTCTGTTGCCATCTGGCCGTTCGGGCCGAGTAGTTCAAATGCACTAGGCGGCTCTGGTCAGCCTAGGGGGGGCGATGAGACGAAGCGGTTGCGGAACCGGCGACAGCCGGGTCACGGAGCTCGGCCGTCCTCGTGACGCGATCGGGGCGTCTGATCGGGGCGCGGGCGGGTCCGTGGCGACGTCCCCCCTAGGGACCCGAGGGATTCCGGACATGGCGGCATCCCCGGGCATAGAGGAGGCCGGGCAGGTTTCCCCGCCCGGCCTCGTGGGGGCGTTAGTCGGATCAGGCCGCCGTCTGGCTGAAGAGGAGGCCGAAGGTGCAGCTCGTGCCCTGGTCGGCGTAGTCGTTGGCAAAGCCCGCGCCCGGGGCCACGGTCACGGTGTAGGTGTCACCGGTGGCGCCGGAGCCGGAACCCACCGCTCCGCCCCCGGTCCAGGTGAGGTTCGGGGTCGTGAAGTTGTTGTACAGGCTCTTGGCCGTGAAGGCGCCATTGAGGGCGGTGGCCGACCACACGACGCCGGTGGCGTCCGGTGCCGTGGTGTTGGGGTCGGACACGGCGATCGTCACGTCAGGGCAGAGGCTGCCGGTCGGGGCCTGCAGCGCCGTGCCCATGCTGAGCTGGAAGGTGCTGTTCAGGGTGCCGGTGTTGGCGATCTTGATCGTCCCGGTAGTGCCGACCCAAGTAGCTGGGTCGACATTGGCGACCGTGATGGTCGCAGCGCAGAAGCCGGTGCCGGTGGTGGGTACAGCGCCGAGGTTCGACACGCAGCTCGCACCGTTACTGTGGGCGAGGGTGCCCGCGGCCACGCTGTTGCCGGCGTTCTCGGTGTAGGCGTTCCATGCCGCCAAGCCGCCGAAACCTACCATCGCGGTGCCGGCCACGGCGGCACCCAGCACCAGGGCTACCCGTAGCGATCTCTTGCTCTTGCGGTGTTCCATGATCCTCAATCCTTTTGATCTGATCTGTCGACCGCTCTAGCCAGATAGGTCAAATGCACTAGACGGCAAGGGGCAGGCTAGGGGGGGCGATCTCACGGAGCACCAGCCGAAGACGCGACAGGGGGGTAACGGGGTTCGCGTGAAACCATGAACGCGAGCGATGCGTCTGATCCGTTATCGGTCCATCGGATCAGGGGTCACGGGGCGGTGCCGGGAACCCGCCGCTCGCGCGGATCGCCGGCATCGGCTCCCCCCGCCGGCTCCACCCACACAGCCGGACCCGCGCTATGTGGCCGGACCCCCTCCGGCTCAGCTGGGGCCTGGCTCCTCTTATATAGCCGCATGGCCGGACCCGCGCCGCCGCCCCAGCAGGACCTGGCCGGCGCCGCGGTACGACGCTCGTGGGTCGCGGCAGGCCGCGGCAGGCACGTCCGGGGGACCCCCGCCGTCACACCAGGAGGGTGGGGTCTTGTGACGATGACGTTGTTGTCTCTTGAGCGTCCCAGGCTGGCTGAAAGCGTCTTTCCCCCCCATCCCTTCAGGCGACCATAGCCGGCGATGCCTCGGGGGGGATGCCCGGGGATCGTCGGCATTACTCAAGAGGTCGCCACCGGATGCTTGCCGAGGGACCGCGAGACCGCCCGGAAACGGGGGGCCAGGACGAGAGAGCCGCCGGGCGGCAGATCGTCCTGGCCATGATCACCGATGCTGACGGCCGCCTCGCCTTCGCCAATGGCGAGCTGCTCGCTCTCGGGGGGTGGCGCTGGAGCGATCTGAGCGGCCGGCTGTGGCATGAGGTGCTGATCGCTCCCGAGCATCGGCGCCGCGTGGTTCGGGCTTTCGAACGGGCGGTGACCGGCAAGGACGGCGCCGCCTGCGTGGAGGCGCCGCTCCGGACCAGCGACGGTCGGGAGCGGATCGTGGCCTGGTCGGCCACCCCGAGCCTCGACGAGGACGGCCGGCCCACCGCCGTCACCTCCGTGGGGGTCGACGTCACGCGGTGGACCGAGGAGCGCGACCGGCTGGCCGCCGAGAGGGACTTCGACGCCTCGCACGACCGCCTCACCGGGCTTCCCAACGCCTCGACCTTCCGCTGGCGGCTGGGCAGCGAGCTGAGCGCCGGCCGGCGCGCGGGACGCTCCACCGGCGTGCTCCTGGTCGCGCTCGACCGGCTCCGCACCGTGGTCGAGACCCTCGGCAGGGAGGCGGGGGACGAACTGGTCACGGAGATGGGGGAGCGAGTTTCGAACTGTGTCCAGGCCGCGGCCGGCCGCAAGCCGCCGCTCGCACCGCTCACGGACCAGCGCGAGCCGATGAACGCGTGGATGGTCGCGCGCTGGTCGGACGACGAGTTCGCCGTCCTCCTTCCCGGCCTCCTCTTCCCCGAGGAGGCCGTCTATATGGCACGCTCCATCGTGGCGACCGTCGCGGCCCCCGGCACCGGCTCCATCGCCGACCTCCGGCTGAGCGCCGCGATCGGGATCGCCCTGGCGCCGTCGGACGGGGAGAGCCCGGCCACGCTGATGCGGCACGCCGCCATGGCGCAGCACGCTGGGCGCACCTCGGCGGAGCACATGGTCCGCTTTGACCTCTCCCTCTCCATGGAGGCCGAGGGCCGCCTCCTCATCGAGCAGCAGCTCCCCCTCGCCCTGGAGCGCGGGGAGCTCAGCGTCGCCTTCCAGCCTGAGGTCGATGCTGCCTCTCACCGCATCGTCGGGCTCGAGGCGCTCGCCCGCTGGCATCACCCGGTGCTCGGCGACGTTCCCCCGATCCGATTCATCCCCATCGCCGAAGAGATCGGGGTGATCGCGGAGATCGGCCAGTTCGTCCTCCGGAACGCGGTCCGGCATGCGGCCCAGTGGCGGTCCGACGGGCTGGGAGACGTGCGGGTCGCCGTCAACGTCTCGGCCTACCAGCTGACCGACCACAGCCTCGTCAGGGTCGTGCTCGACTGCCTGGAGGAGACCGGGCTCCCGGCCCACCTCCTGGAGTTGGAGGTCACCGAGTCGGCGGCCATGGTCGATGCGCAAGCCGCGGCCGAGGTCCTCGGCGAGCTGTCGCGCCAGGGGGTGACAATCTCGCTGGACGACTTCGGCACCGGCTACTCCAATATCGGCAAGCTCCACAACCTCGCCGTCAGCACGATCAAGATCGACCGCAGCTTCCTGCTGGAGGACGCGGGGAACCCCGCCGCGGACCCCGGGGCCCTGCTCCACGCCGTGGTGACGCTCGGCCGCAACCTTGGGCTGCGGGTCATCGCCGAGGGGGTCGAGACCGAGGAACAGCTCAGCCGCCTCCAGCCGCAGGGTCTCGACGCCTACCAGGGCTTCCTCTTCTCACGGCCGGTGCCGGCCGCGGAGATCCTGCGACTCCTCCGCGAGGGCCGGCCGCTCGGGTCCGACAGCGGTATTCAGATCGCCTGAAGCCGCTCAGCCGGCGCGCTCGCTGGCCGTCTGGATCGCGGCCAGAGGGAGGAGCTGGTCGAGTTGGAGACCACCCAGCCGTCCCTCCGCCACCAGGCTGTTGACCAGGTTGTCGACCCGCCAGACCACGATGACCTGGAGGGCCCCGACGCCCTCGAAAGTGGCCTGGGTGCTGGTGGCATGCCCGCCATCACCCAGCGTGCCGGTGGAGATGGGCACGGCACCAGCACGCGCGTCCAGGGCGGTGTCGAGACGGACCATCGCGTCGGACGCGCCCACCGTGGTCGCGAAGGCGGCGACCGCCGCGGTGAGCGTGATCGGGCCGTTGCTGGTGCTGAAGGAGACGTTCCGGTAGTACTCGACCTCGGCGGCTCGCACCATGCCGTCCGCCCGCACGGCGCTCGAGCTGGCCTGGTCCAGCCAGCCGGCGCCCACAGCTGCGACCGCCTCGTAGACGGTGAAGTCCGGGGAGGTGAGCTGGTCGAGGGTGAGCAGGTAGCCGCCCGGGGCCCCGCGGAGGGTGGCCGGAACAGGGCTCCCGCAAGCGGCGACGGTCATGGCCAGCAGCGCGAGCAGACGCGGCGCTCGTCCGGGCCTCCGTCCGTACGTGGTGTCCGTGGCCGCGACTCTAATGGAAGAGGAGAGGGGAGGGGAGAACCCATCCGGCCGGGTATCACGCCACCGTCATCCGTCCGTGACCACCCCGTTGCAGAGCGACCGAATGTGAGCCAGGGGATCGGGAGACGATGCTGGCAGCGGCGTAGGCGCCAGCTCTTGACACGATCGTTGCAATCCGCGAATTCGATGCAATAGGTTCGGGTGTAGCCTGCGCAAGACCGTCAGGCTGAGCAAACCTAACGAACGAGACACCGTAGACAGGTAGGCTGAAACAGAGGATGTCGCTTCTCGACCGCGTGCAGAGGAAGGCTGAGGACGCGTCGCCATCGGGTGGGGCGCCCGCACAGCCCGCGACCCCGCCCACCTTCGCGCTGCCGCCGGGCGGATCCCAGCCGCTCGCCTCGCTCGCGGCTCCGACGGCCGCGGCACTGTCGCCGTCCTCGCTGCCGAGCTGGTCGGTGCGTCCCTCGCCGGCCAACACTGCGGCTCCGGTCGCTCCGCCACGGCGAGAGCTGGAGCCGGCGCAATTCGGGCGCCCCGCGCCCGCTCAGACCTCGCCGCCTCCGCTGCGGGTTCGTCCCGCCGAAACCCCCGGGCAGGGCGAAGCCAACCGGCCCGCCTCCCTGTTCAACCGCACGGGTGACACTGGCGGTTCGAGCGACGGAAGCCGCAGCTCCTCGCTGATGAACCGTACCGGCGAGGCCGGAGGCGCGGGTGACGGCAGCCGTTCCACCTCTCTGCTCAGCCGCACCGGGACCCCCAATCGTCCCGGGCAGGGCCGGGGAACCCTGGGCGCCCTGTACGCCCAGCTCAGGTCCCGAGTCCACCAGCGCCTGGTCGAAGAGCTCGCCGGCAACACCGACTCGGCACCTGCCGAGGTCATCCGCCAGCGCATCACCGAACTGGTGGGCGAGGTCATCGCCGAGCAGGGCCTGACCATGAGCCGCCAGGACCGCCAGCGAGTGGTCGATACGCTCATCCACGACGTCCTCGGGCTCGGACCGCTCGAGGACCTGCTGGCCAACCCCGACATCGCTGAGATCATGGTCAACGGCCCCAACCAGATCTACGTCGAGGAGAAGGGCAAGCTGATACGCAGTCCGGTCACCTTCGAGAGCACCGAGCAGCTCATGCAGGTGATCGACCGCATCGTCTCGTCGATCGGCCGGCGCGTGGATGAGTCGTCGCCGATGGTCGACGCCCGGCTCAAGGATGGCTCCCGCGTGAACGTCATCATCCCTCCCCTCGCCCTTCGCGGGCCGACGGTGACGATCCGGAAGTTCTCAAAAGAGGCTTTCACCATCGACGACCTGGTCAATTTCGGCACCCTCACCAACGAGATGGCGCAGTTCATACAGGCCTGCGTCAGGGGCCGGCTGAACATCGTCGTCTCCGGTGGCACCGGGTCGGGCAAGACGACCACCTTGAACGTGCTCTCGGGCTTCATCCCCGAGGACGAGCGGATCGTGACCATCGAAGATGCCGCCGAGCTCCAGCTCGCCCAGGAGCACGTGGTCACCCTGGAGGCGAGGCCGGCCAACGTCGAAGGCCGCGGCGCGGTCTCCATCCGGGAACTGGTCATCAACGCTCTCCGGATGCGACCGGACCGCATCGTCGTCGGCGAGTGCCGTGGCGGAGAGGCGTTGGACATGCTCCAGGCCATGAACACCGGGCACGACGGCTCGCTCACCACCCTGCACGCCAACAACCCGAGGGATGCGGTCAGCCGGCTGGAGACCATGGTGCTCATGTCCGGCGCGGAGTTGCCGTCGCGCGCCATCCGTGAGCAGATCGCCTCGGCGGTCAACATGATCGTGCATCAGTCGCGTCTTCGCGACGGCACCCGAAGGATCGTGAGCATCACCGAGGTTCTGGGTACCGGTGCTGACGGCGTGGTGATGCAGGAGATCTTCGCCTTCAAGCAGACCGGAGTCGATCCCGAGACCGGCAAGGTCCTCGGCGAGCTGGCCCCGACCGGCGTGGTGCCGCAAGCGCTCGAACGGCTGAGCGCCGAGGGCGAGGCGGTTTCCGAGGAGATGTTCGCCGCCGCGTGACCCCTCGCCGAGGGCCCCGCGCGGCACCGGGTGTGAAGGATATGCCGAGCGAGTGACGGGCTCCTGACCGATCGGTTTCGGTCAGCGCGCCGGCTCCCACCCCCGACTGGCCGTCCATACACTCGTCACGAAGTGTCCTCGCCTCCGACGGCGGGCGCCGCCCGCCTTCCCCACATCTCGAGCCGCGAGGCGGTCCGCCCGCTCCGGGTGCTCGTCTGTGCGAGCGACGGGACCTCCATCACTGCCGCCCTGAGCCGGCCGGGGATCGCACCTGCCATTGAGAGCTTCCCGGTGGCCAGTCTCGGGTCGCTGCCGGAGGACCTGGACACCGGCTGGGACGCGGTGGTCGTCGACGACGGCGGGCCGGGTTGGTCGGCGGAGAGGCTGCTCGACGAGATCCGCACGCGTGGGGTGAGCATCCCGGTGGTGGTGGTCTGCGCTCCCTCTCACGAGGTGGCGGGCGTCACCCTGGTGGAGCATGGTGCGGCCGACTGTCTCGCCTCCGACCGGCTGGCCCGCCTTCCGGTGGCCGTCCGGGCCGCGGCCGAGAGAGAGGCGCTCGGCCGGAGGCTGACGCGCGTCGAGGATGCCGGCACGAGCGACCTGAATCAACGTTGGACGGCGGACCTCCTGCAGGACTACCAGCTCGGATTCCTCCGCGCCCTCGGGCTACCGGACGACGATGTCGCGCTGGTCGGAGCGCTCGAGCAGATCGGATTGAGCGTGGCCGGTACCGAGGTCAAGCTCTGGGAAGCAGATGGCCGGGGGGCGGTGCAGCTGCGGGCGGTTTGGCGCCGCGCCGGTTTCGACGCGGAGACGAGCTCGTCGCCTCCTGCTCGCCCGCCGGCTCTGGTGACGCGCGCGATCGGAAACCGGGGGCTGTCCTTCTCGGAGGGGGGACCTGCCGGACCGGTGGGGGAGTCCCTGGGTGTGCCCGTGGTGAATGGCGACGATGTCGTCGGTGCCATCGAGATTCACGCCCCGGACTTCGTGGGCTTCGACGACGCCTACGCCGCTCATCTCACGGGTCTGGGCAACTACCTCGGCATCTACCGTGCGCAGCGGCGAAGTGCGGCGGATTTCGCGCGCAGTCTCGAGGAGCTGAATCGTGTCAGTGCCGAGCGTCTTCGCCTGATGCGCCTCCTGGTCGAGGCTCATGAGGATGAGCGCCGGACCATCGCAGCCGACATCCACGATGACTCCTTGCAGATCCTCGCCGCAGTGGGGCTCCGGCTGCACACCCTCCGGCGGCGGGTCGCCGACGAGGCGGCTCAGAGCACCCTCGACGCGGTCGAGCAGATGGTTGGGACCGCGGTGTCGCGCCTCCGCGGGCTGATGTTCAACCTGCGCCCCGCGGGGCTCGACCACGGCGATCTGCTCGGCACGATTCGCGACCGCCTGGTTCAAGTGCAGCAGGACGAGGGCATTTCATACAGCCTGGCCGGCTCCGAGCCGGGAGCGCTCACCACCGCGGCGAGAGTCACGCTGTATCGGGTTGCTCAGGAGGCCATCGCCAACGTGGTCAAGCACGCGTCGGCGAGTCACATCGGCGTCTCCGTGGAGGAGCAGGACAGTGGCTGTCTGATGCGGATCACGGATGACGGTGCCGGGCTCGGAGCCGCGACCGCGAGCCCACCCGGCCACCTTGGTCTGCCCAGCATGCGCGATCGGACCGAAGTCGCCGGGGGCTGGCTGCGGGTCGAACCGGGTGACAGCTGCGGCACTGTGGTGAGCGCTTGGGTGCCGCTCCTGGCCGGGGGGCGCTCCGGCTCCGGCTCAGCGCCGTGACCCCTCCCGTCGTCGCCCGGATACTGATCGCTGACGACGATGCCAACATCCGGGAGGCGCTCCGCGAGCTCCTCGAGTCCGAGGACGGCCTCGAGGTTGTCGGAGTCGCGGTCGACGCCATCGAGGCTGTCGAGCTGGCCGCGCGCGAGCGTCCCGACGTGGCCATCCTCGACGTCAAGATGCCCGGAGGTGGTGGGCCCCACGCGGCACGTGGCATCCTCGCGGAGAGCCCGCAGACCCGGATCGTCGCGCTCTCCGCCTACGGTGACCGGGCCAGCATCCTGGAGATGCTGAGCGCTGGCGCGGCCGCGTATCTGGTCAAGGGATCGATGCCAGACGAGGTGACCCGCACCATCCAGCGCGTTCTCCGTGGCGAATCCGCCTTCTCCCCGGACGTGGCCAGCACGGTGGTCCGCGAGTTGACCGACCAGCTGGCCGGAAAGGAGGAGGCCGAGGCCAAACGGGCTCGGGTGCTCACCCGAGTCCAGGAGGTGATCGAGCACGGGGGCATCCATCCCGTCTACCAGCCGATCGTCGAGCTTGCCAAGGGGAGGGTCACCGGAGTGGAGGCGCTCTCCCGTTTTGAGACGGGGATGCCGCTGCAGTGGTTCGAGGAGGCGGCTGGCGTGGGCCTCCGCGAGGACCTGGAGGCGTCGGCGCTGGCGGTGGCCCTGGCCGGGCTGCCGGCGTTGCCCACCCATTCCTATCTCTCCCTCAACCTCTCGCCGTCCACCCTGATGCGCCGTGACGTCGCCCGGCTGCTCGGCGCCGTGCCCCTCGAGCGCATCGTCATCGAGATGACCGAGCACGCCCCGGTGGGCGACTACGAGGCGCTCAACCGGGCGCTCCAGCCGCTTCGCCAGGCGGGTGTCCGGGTGGCCGTCGACGATGCGGGAGCAGGCTTCGCCAGCCTTCGTCACATCCTGTTGCTCGGCCCGGACATCATCAAGCTCGACATCTCGCTCACCCGGGGGATCGATGTTGACCGGCCACGCCGGGCCCTCTCCTGCGCCCTGGTGGCGTTTGCCCGCGAGACCGCCACGACGATCGTCGCCGAGGGCATCGAGACAGACGCGGAGCTGCGCACCCTCAAGGAGATCGGCGTGACCCAGGGTCAGGGCTTCTTGATCGCGAGGCCGATGGCACCCCCGATCGACGAGCGCCGCATCCTGGAGATCCTGGGGGCCTGAGCCGCCGGACCCGGCTGCGGGCATGCCGGTGGTGGGGGAGGCCCCCACACCGCGCCGCGTCCCCGCGGAGGAGTGCCGTTCAGCGGCCCCGCAAACCCCCGGGGGCGCCGGGCGCCATCCCCATCCCGGGCGGCATGCTGGGCGGCAGGCCCAGACCGGGCGGGCCACCGAATCCCGGAGGAGGCTGTGCGGCCTGGGCGGCGTTGGCCGTCTGCCTGCCCGCTGCCGCCACCAGAGCTTCCTGCTGAAGCTGGCGTCGATCGGGGAAGAGCTGAGCCAGACGCGGCGGCAGGGGCACGCCCATGTCGAAGAGCCGGTCGATGATCTTCGGTCGGATGCCCGTGGAGGTGAAATCTCCGACGATCTTCCCGGTGGCGGGATCGGCGCCCCTGGATTCGAACTTGAAGATCTCCTGCATGGTGATGGTGTCACCTTCCATCCCCACGACCTCGGTGACCGAGACGATCTTGCGCGAGCCGTCCTTGAGGCGCGCCAGCTGGATCACCAGGTTGATGGCGCTCGCCACCTGTTGCCGGATGGCCTTCAGGGGCAGGTCCATGCCGGCCATGAGCACCAGGGTCTCCAGCCGGGAGAGGGTCTCTCGAGGAGAGTTGGAGTGGATCGTCGTCATCGACCCGTCGTGGCCGGTGTTCATGGCCTGGAGCATGTCGAGAGCCTCACCGGCGCGGCACTCGCCGACGACGATCCGGTCGGGGCGCATTCGCAGGGAGTTGACGACGAGGTCGCGGATGTTGACGCGCCCCTCACCGTTGACGTCCGGCGGGCGCGACTCCAACCGGCACACGTGCTCCTGGTGGAGCTGCAGCTCGGCTGCGTCCTCGATGGTGATGATCCGCTCGTCGATCGGGATGAACCCGGAGCAGACGTTGAGGAGCGTTGTCTTCCCGGTGCCAGTGCCACCGGAGACGATGATATTGGCCCGGGCCAGGACGCACGCCTGGACGAAGGAGGCGCCCTCTTGGGTGATCGTCCCGAAGCCGATCAGGTCGGAAACCTGGTACGGGTCCTTCGAGAACTTCCGGATCGTCAGCAGCGGTCCGTCGAGGGCCACGGGTGGGATGGCCGCGTTGACGCGCGATCCGTCCAGGAGCCGGGCATCGCAGAGGGGGGTCCGGGCGTCGACCCGCCGGCCGACCGACGAGACGATGGTGTCGATGATCCGCATGAGATGGGCTTCGTCGTCGAAGCGGATGTCGGTGAGCAGGATCTTGCCCTTGCGCTCGACGTACACCATCTCCGGACCATTGACCATGATCTCGGTCAGGCTGTCGTCCTCGACCAGCGGCCGAAGCGGCCCCAGGGCCTCCATGTAGCGGTTGTCGAGGCGGGAGTTGGCGGCGACGCTCACGGATGGACTCCTCCTGGGAACCACGGACGGCCACCAGGCTGAGGGCCGCCAAGGGCGATTCTCGCCCGTCCCCGCCGATGGTAGGGCAAGGCAACACATTCGATACACGATCTTTGCCTGGCCGCCGGGCCGGCCCCGTCTACCATGTGCTCCTCAGCACCGTTCACGGGAATCCTCCATGACCCCAGACAGCCCAGCCTGCGAGGGGGGGCGGGTGCGGTGACGCCGCCGCCACTCGAGTTCCCCGCGCCGGCCGCCGACGAGCTCCTCGGAGAGGACTGGTTTGGTGAGGGCAGCGTTTTCGACACCGGCGAGGATCTGGCGACCGCCCTGGCGGCGCTGGGGAGCGGCGAGATGGTCTGGCCGGTCGATGCGCTCGACCTCCCCGGGGTCTCCGTCGCCTCCCCGGCGCCAGCCGGTGGTCCCGCCACGGGCCAGCCGGACGCGTGGCAGCCTGCCCGGGTGGCCACGCCGTCCCAGCCGCCTGACGAGTTCCAGGTCGCGACCATGCCCAGCTGGCGTGGTGGTCCGCCCTCCGGGTGGGCCCTCCGTGTCCCCGTCTCCGTCAGCCGCCCACGCCGGTCCGGTGGAGGGGCGGCCCCCGAACGCTCGGGCTGGTCCATCCGCCAGAGCGTTCAGATGCTCCGAATGACCGAGGACACGATCTACCGCTTGCGCACCGACGCCGCCGAACTCACCTGGCAGCTCGCCGCACTCGCCTACCGGGAGCTCGACGGCTAGCAGGAGCCTAGGGTTCCCCGGCATCCGCGGAAGCCTCAGCGCTCTCCCGCTGGTCCATGAGGCTCTGGACCACGTCCAGCGTCGGAGACTGGCCGGAGCGAATCAGTTGGATCACGATCTCCGGGTCGATGCCGCCCGGAGCGGCGAGCGCTGCCGTCCGGACCGCCTCGTCGGCGGCGTCGCGGGCCCGGCGCAGCTGCATCCGCAGTTCGTCGTTGCGGCGGAAGAGCCAGGCGGCGAGCACCCCTTCGAGGATCGCCACCACAGCCAGCAGGATTGCGGCATGTCCGGTGACGGCGCTGAGCACCGAGTTCACGGTTGAGCCTCCAGGTCGGCCGTCAGAGGCCGCTCAGGTACTCGGCGGCGTGGTAATGCATCTCGCGTGCCATCGCCTGGACCACCGAGGGCTCGAACCCGGGCAGGGCGACGTGCTTGATCGCTTCGATGGTCGCCATCACATCCTGGATGGACGGCCGCGTCCGGCGGAGCATCTCGGCCACCGGGGCCACGCCGTCCGTTCCCAGCCAGAGGGAGCCGATCTGGATGAGGTCCGCCTTCATCCCCTCGAAATCGGCGCTGGCGTCGGCCGCCGCCAGGGCCTCCAGGGCGGGCGACGACCCGAACGTCGGGAACTGCGCGGGGCCCGCGGGGGCGGCGGCCGGGGTGGGTGCCTGGCTGTACGTCTGGCCCCACGCGGTCAGGGTTCCCTCCTCCTCCGGGGTGCCGGTGAGGGGGATGGGCGGCCAGGCCGGGGCTCCCGAGGCACCCCCGAGGTCCACCGGGACGGTGGGGACCGGCTCGACCGGGAGGGCGGGCCATGCTCTGGCAGTCGCCTCGGAGGAAGGCGCGGGACGCTCGGCGGGCGGAGCGGCGCGCTCCTCCGCCGGAGCCGTCCGCTCCGAGCCTGTCGCGAGGTCGGTGGGACCCGTCCGCTTCATCAGAGATGCGGGCTCGGATTCGGCTATGGGATGCGCTCGGGTCATCACCTCCGCAGCCATCGGGTCTGCCGGAGCCCTGACCTGGGCGGAGACCATCAGATCTGCAGGCATCACGAGTTTCGCTGGAGCCACCAGCGGTGCGGCACGCGCAACCGCCTCGGCGGCCGCGGGCTCCTCGACCGCGAACCGGGGCTCCTCGGCGGCGAGCTCGGGCTCCTCGGCGGCGAGCTCGGGCTCCTCGGCGGCGAGCTCGGCCTCCTCGGCGGCGAGCTCGGGCTCCTCGGCGGCGAGCTCGGGCTCCTCGGTGGCGAGCTCGGGCTCCTCGGCGGCGAACGCGGGCTCTTGGGCGACGAACTCGGGCGCTTCGGCCGCGTATTCCGCCTCCGCCACCGCGATGTCTGGCTCCTCGGCGGTGAGCTCCGGCTCTTGGGTCGGCTCTGCCGTCGCCTCCGCGGAGGCCGGATGCCAGCCCGACGACGTGATGGCGGCGAGCGCTTCGGAGAGCGGCACTGGCGCCTCTGCGGCGTCCTCGACGAAGGCGTGGTAGGCGGTCTCGGGGAAGTGGTCGATCTGCCGCTCTTCCGGGCTCTGCCGGAGGGTGACCCTCGCTCTCGGATCGCGCAGCAGCTCGGCCAGCCTCTCGGGAGAGGCCGCCGGTTGCCGGTCGGTCTCGGAGTACACACCGAGGAGCTTCCCGCCAGCCACCAGAGCCACCCCGCGCACGCCGCCGGTCACCACGATGGCGCTGTCACGGCGGCGCCCCTCGAGGTCCTCGAGGAGGCTGCTCGCGTTGACCCAGGAGGCGGGCATCTCGCGGTAGACCGCCTGGCAGCGCCAGAGCATGGTCAGGGCCTCGGCCAGCTTGGGTGTCTCCAGCCGGTAGCCGGAGACGCTGCCGTCGCGTGCCCCCATCAGGGCCATCGCGGCTGACTCACCGACCATGCGCTCTTCCTCGTCCACCCAGACGGCGTCGATGAGCTGCTGGCGGACGACGACGGCGGCCGCGCGCAGCTTGGGCCCGGTGAGGACGATCAGCGCGTCCGGCAGACTTGGGATCAGAACGTCCAGATGGACCACGCTCGCCGAGGCGTCGGCCCAGAGCGACGGCCCGAGCGGGAGAAGCGGGAAGTCCGCGAGGCCGAAGTCGGTCTCGGGCGCCGACCCGCCGTCAGTGGCTCCGGATCCGCCCGAGCCCGACGTGGACACGTCGCCTGGTGACGCGGCGCCGGCCAGCTGGGCAAACGGTTCCATCAGCTCGTCGAGGGTGCAACTGAGGGTCTCAGTCCGCACCACCTCCTTGCGCCACGGTGAGAGCTGGAAGCGTGGTGGCAGCTGCGTTACAAGTGCCGCCAGGGCCTCCGCTCCCTCCAGCCGGCGGCCGCCCACCTCCAAGACCGCATGATTCGGCTGTCCGAATACGAGAAACAGGCTCGCCCTGCCGCCATCCCAGGTGATGTCGAGCGCACCAGTCCGGTAGTCGTCTTTGGCTGATGCGAGTTGTCGCAGGAGTTTAACAAAGGGTGCGGCTGTTCCCATCCCGAGATATTCTACGTATGTGGCTGCAGAAATAATCACAATCGCGTCACTGAAAGGTGGCGTTGGCAAGACAACCACCAGCTACGCACTGGCGGCAGCCGCGGCGGCCAGTGGCCTGCGCGTCATCGCCATCGACCTCGATCCGACAGGGGGCCTGAGCAACGCTCTGGAGAGGGCCAAGCGAACCACCAGCATCGCTGACGTTCTTCATGGTCGCGTGACCCTCCGACAGGCACTGGTCGATCACCCGCTCGGCATCAAGACCGTTCCGGGCCACCGCAGCCTCAACCACGAACCCCTGCACGAGCAACAGCTTCGCGGACTTATCGAGCCTGTGCTTGAAGATGTCGACGTGGTATTGATCGATACTCACCCCCACGAGCCGTCACTTCTGGGCCCCATGTCGGTGGCCGATCGGATCGTTATCCCGACCGCACTGGACCTGCTATCGCTGCGGGCCGCGGCGCTGACGGTCGGACTGGCCGAGCAGCTCGGCGTGCTCGAGAGAATTCGTGGCATTGTTGTCAGTAACGCGAAGAGGCCGCTCTCTCGCATCACCGACTCGCTGCTCAACGGCCTGATCGTGAGCGGGCTGGCCTTCGAGACCGTGCTCTGGTTCTCGTCGGGATGGGTGGTGGCCACGTCAGGTAAGGGGGAGCTCCCCGACCCTCAGCTGCTCGACGAGGCCAAGAGCCTCCTCCACGAGGTCGCCACCCGGCCAGTGCCGGCGGCTGCGCTGCGCCAGTTCATCGCGATGGCCCAGGGGAGGCATCCCGCCGCCACCGCCTCAGCGTAGAGGTCAGCGGCGTCCGAAGTGCCAGAAGCCGTGCAGCTCCGCGGCGAGCTGATTGCGCAGGCTCTCGATCTCGCGCTGGGCAGCGTCCAGAGCGGCCGCCGCGTCGGCGAGCCCTCGCTCCGCCTGCTGGCGAGCCGCCTCCGCCTCTCCGATCCGCCTGGTCAGGTCGGCCACCACCGCGCGGGCGTGTCCGTCGCGGGTCGCCTGTTCGCGCTCGACCGCCGCTGCGCGTTCCCTCCATCCTGAGTTCTCGCGCTCCAGGGCCTGGTGACGCTGGCGCATGGCCTCCTCTTCGGACAGACGCTGCTGCTGCGTCGCGGTGAGGGCGATGAGTGCGTCGCGGGACCGCCGGGCCTCCTCCACAGCCGCCACGCGCGCCGCCTCCGCCGACCGTACCTCCGTGCGCAGGCGGTCGAGGTCCCGGCGCAGGCCGTCCACCTCGGCGAGGCCGGCGGGGGGTTCATCGCCCTCCTCGGCGTCCTGGATCCCGGCCCGCAGCTGAGCCGCCTGCCGCTCCACCAGCCGGTCCAGGAAGTCCCACTGCTCGAGAAGCTCCTCCTCGGAGTGCGCCGGCTTGGGCTTGCGGGTGGTCACGCGGCATTCATCCCAGGTGTCGGTTCGGGTTGCGACGATCCTCTCAGACGGGGCCGGCGAGCCGCGCGGGGTCGACCCCGTGCAGTGCCGAGAGTGCCGCCCTCCGCTCGAGCCCGAGGGCGTCCAGCAGGTAGCGCACCGGCGTCGTGGAACCGGAGAAGCGCAGTGGCACCGAGTCGGCACGGAGGGGCCAGTCGCGTGGCGGGCCCGGCAGGGTCTCCGGATCCCCGCTGGCCAGGAGGAGGGCGATCTCCGCCTCCGTGACGCCGGCGGCGATCAGTCGCGCTGCCACCTCGATCATCTGTCCGGGCTGGAGGCGGGGAAGGGCGTTCCAGACCGCGACCAGGGTGGCCTCCGCCTCGTCGAGCTCCCGGACGATGGCGGGGACCTCGGTCAGACCCAGCCGGTGAGCGACCTCCAGCCGTCGGGCGCCCAGCACCACCTGGAAGCGCGGCCCGTCGATGGGGCGGAGGAGCAGCGGTTCCACGATGCCACGGTGGCGGATGCTGCGGGTCAGAGCGAGCAGATCGCCGCCGGGCGCGTCGGGCCACGGCCGGCTGTCGATGTCGCTGCAGGCGATCCGCTCCAGCCGTGACTGCGAGGTCGGGGACAGCCAGCGGGCGAGGGGACCGGCGTGGAGCGCCAGCTTGGTGGAATCGCTCGGGGGGCCCTCGGCCTCGGATGGCTCAGACAACCCGCAGGACCTCCTCGGCCAGCTCCCGGTAGGCCGCGGCGGCCTTCGAGGTGGGGGCGTAGGCGACGATCGGGACCCCGGCCAGGGATGTCTCCTGGAGCTTCACCGTCGGGGGGATCAGGGTTTGGAAGATGCGCAGTCCGGCCAGGTCGGCGAGGCCGCTCAGGAGCTGCTGGCTGAAGTTGGTCCGAAGGTTGACGAAGGTGGGCACCATGCCGAGCACCTGCAGCTCCGGGTTGAGCCGGGTGCGCGCGAGGTTGACGGCCCGGAGCACCTCCTTGAGCCCGCGGACGGCGAAACCGGACATCTGGAGCGGGATGATCACGTAGTCGGTGGCGGCCAGGGCGTTGACGGTGTGGAAACCGAAGTTGGGCGGGGTGTCGTACAGGATGAAGTCGTACGCGGCGGAGGTCCCGTCCCGGTCCAGAGCGTCGCGCAGCAGGGTTTCCCGATGCAGCCCTGAGGGTAGCTCGGCCTCGGTCGCGGTGAGGTCGGGGGTGGCGGGGAGGAGATGGAGGTCGGCCCACTCGGTGGCGACGATGGCCTGGCCGGCCGTCGCCCGGCCGATCAGCACGTCGCCCAGGCTGGTCCGCAGCTCGTAGGGGTTCAGCCCCAGACCGCTCGTGAGGTTGGACTGGGGGTCGCAGTCCACGGTCAGCACCCGCTGGCCGCGCTCGGCGAGAGCCGCCGCCAGGTTGATGGCGGTGGTCGTCTTGCCCACGCCACCCTTCCCGGACACGCAGGCGATCCCGATGCCCATGCTCACCTCCGGGGCTGCAGATGTCACCTCACCGTACCTTGGTCGAATCCGGTCGCGGCAGGCGTCCACTTCGCCCCGTCGTATCTTGCCTGCGACAGCGGTGTGGCCGCGCCACTGGAGGCCGGGGGCCGGCGAATGGCGACCCGACCGTTACGCGCCCGCGACCCGGCGTCTGCCAGATGGTTGGAGGCTCTTTGGATAATCGCATCAAGATGACCGTACAAACCTCTCTCTTCAGCTCCTCCGCCCCGACGCCACGCCGTCGCCTGGTCCGCGACGGCTTCCGCGAGACCGAAACCAACCCCGCGGACCACTTTGCACTGCGGTCGGGAGAGATGTACCGGATCTCGTACTCCGTGGGTGGATCGAGCCAGCGCCGGGTAACCCGCAGCGTGGCGATCTACGGCGGCCAGACCGAGCGCCGCGTCTGGAGCGGCGACGTCATGCCGTGCCTCGACTTCGCTCTGCCCCAGGGCAGGACGCTCTCGCTGCTCACCAATCAGCTCGTGGACGCTCGGCCAGCTGAGCTCAACGAGCGGGGCCAGTGGGTGCTCCAGCAGTCGGATGGCCACCATCGCCGCGCTCCGCGCCGTCACCACAGCGGTCTCGGCTGAGCCTGGCGTCAGGTTGGGGGCTGGGGGGTGGGAGTGGCGCATGCCGCCTCTGCGGGCTGCCTGGCACCTCGGCTGACGGACCGCCGGCTGCACCCCCTGCGGGTGGAGTCTTTCGGGCCCCCACACCCCCGCCATGGCCGCCTGAGGAAGCGGTCAGAGCTGGCCTGCGACCGGTTGGAGGCCGTTGGACTCGGGGGCGACCTCCTGGGCCTTGGCCAGGCGCTCGTTGAGACCGCGACGCTCGAAGCGGTAGCCGATGCCGGGGACGGCGTGGATGTAGGTGGGACGCGGTCCCTCCGGCTCGATCTTGCGCCGCAGCCGGTACACGTGAGCGTCGACCGAACGAAGGTCGAGATCGGCACCCTGACCCCAGACCTTCTGGATCATCTCGGAGCGAGAGATGACCCGACCCGGGGAGGCTGAGAGCAGCGCCAGGAGGTCGAACTCGGTGGGGGTGAGGGTGACCGGCTTGCCGTCCCGCAGCACCTCATGACGCCCGACATCCACGATCAGACCGGGGAACTTGAGCCGCCCGGGCCGGACCTGGGATTGGGTCGTCCGCTGGCGGCGGAGCTTGGCATTGATCCGCGCGGCAAGCTCCCTGACCTCGAAGGGCTTGATGATGTAGTCGTCGGCGCCGATCTCCAACCCGACCACGACGTCCACCGGGTCGGAGCTGGCGGAGACCATCACGATCGGGACCTCGACTCCGGCGGCGCGGAGGCGCCGGCAGACGTCGAAACCGGTGAGGCCCGGAAGGGTCAGGTCGAGGATGATCAGGTCGATGTCGCTGGACTCGGCGAGCCGAACGCCGTCCAGGCCGTCCTCCGCGAACTGGACGCTGAAGCCATGCTGCTGGCCCAGGACGGTGAGGATGTCGTGCATCGAGGGGTCGTCGTCGACGACCAGCACGGTTGCCTCGGTCACCCCGGTGCGGGCGCCCAGTGAAGCTGCCGGGTTGAGAATGCTGTAGTCCGTGAAGGGGCTCATCCGGTCGTTCCCTGAATGGCCTCCGCGATAGGACGGGTTGGTGCTCGCCACGACGCTACCACCAAGATCGCGAAGGCTCTGATTCGGTTACCCGAGTGTTGCGAGGTTTTACCGGTCCGAGATGGGAGAGGTCCCCTTTCAAGGGGAACCGCCCTACAGCTGCCCCGGCAGGGCGATGACGAAGGTGTTGCCCCGGACCTTGATGTTGTCGATCCAGATCCTGCCGCCCATCCGCTCGACCAGCTGCCGCGCCAGGTAGAGGCCCACTCCGAAGCCGCCGCGCTGCCGGAGCAGCGGGGACTCCACCTGGTAAAAGGAGGCGAAGACCCGGTCCGCCTCGGCCTCGGGGATGCGCCGGCCCTGGTCGTGAACCCCGACCAGGACGTAGGGTCCGTCGCGCCGGGTGGATATCGTCACCTGTTCCGTCTCCGGGGAGAACTTCAGGGCGTTGTCGATGAGGCAGGCGAGGGTGAGCGAGAGGCGTTCGGCGTCGGCCATCGCCCGCGAGGCGTCGGACGGGATGTCGACCGCGAAACGGCTGCGGTCGGCGGACTCGATGAACCGCGAGATGGTGTCGCCGATGACCTGGTCCAGGTCGCAGGCGGCGGTCTTGAGATGGATCTCGCCCGACTCGAGCTGGGCGATCGCCAGCAGGTTGTCGGTCAACCGGGCCAGGTGCTCGGACTCCGAGCGCAGCTCCCGGATGCCTTCGTCACGGGCGCTCGCCGGGAGACGGTCGCCGGCGTCCTGCATCAGGCTCACCCACGCCTTGATCTTGGTGAGCGGGGTCCTCAGCTCGTGCGACGCCAGCATCATGAAGTCGCTCTTGATCCGGTCCACCTCGCGCAGCTCGTTGAAGGCGACCGCCTCCAGCTCGTAGGTGTGGGTGAGCTGGCGAGCCCGGCTCGTGACCATCTCGCGGGAGATCAGCCCGCTGATCAGCGCGATGACCATGAAGAGGAAGAGGCGCTCGGCGAAGAGGTTGATGGTCGAGCCGTTGAACTGACCGCCGGTCGCGAACCCGATGGCGAGGTAGATCGCGGCGATCGTCGCCGCACAGAACAGGCTTCCACCCAGGCCGAAGCGGAGGCTGCTGGCGATGATGACCAGGTAGAAGACGAGGCCCAGCTGTGAGCTGAAGCCTCCGGTCAGGTCGACGAGGCCGCTCGCGATCGCGATGTCGAGCGCGAGCATGGCGTACTGTAGCCGTCGAGTTGGCAGGTGGTTGGTCAGGAGAGCGATGGTCGTTGCCAGGGTGAAGATGGCCCAGATGCCGAGCAGCAGGTCGACCTCGGGGCGGTTGGGGCTGCTCTCGCCGGGGAAGTTCACGCTCACGGCGGCGAAGACCAGCACGATCCAGCGTGCCAGCTCGATCACCCGCTCCACGCCGGCACGGCGGTCGCGGTCGAGAACCGTCGGAAGGTCAGGGATCGTTCGGTGCGGCGTCCCCTGCGCCGATTCGGTTGGCGGGCGCGCGGCAGGGTTGCCGATCGCGACCTGCGGGGTCACGCTCATTTATGCGCACCGATCCTCCGGCTCACGCCGATGAGCCTACTGTCCGCTTCGGGCGGGGGCACCAGCGCTTCCGGTAACGATGCGGCATCACCCCCCGTTACACCGGTCGAGGGGGTGTCGCCGCCGGCCCCGCTGCTCGCCGCGCTGAACCGTCTCCGGGTGGAGGGAGCCGGTGCGGCCGCGGCTTTTGATCGGCTGCTGGCCGCCGAGGCGTCGCCCGCGTGGCGCGGTCTCGCGCTGCTGGGGCGCGGTCTCTGCGAGGAGATGCACGGCTCGAGGGACGAGGCCCAGGCGAGTGTCAGATCGGCACTGGAGCAGTGGGCCGCCGCCGATCCCGGCGCCTGCGCGGTGGCTCTGGCCGCGCTCGGCCGCGCTCTGGTGACCGGTTCTGACAGCGCTCTCGGCGCCGCCTTCCTGGCCTCGGCCCAGCGACTCTCCGGAGGCAGCCCCCCGGAGGTGCTGGGTGCGGTCCTCCTCGAGCTGGGCTCCGCGGCGGCGGAGAGCGGCGAGGCCAAGACGGCGGCGGCTCGGTGGCAGGAGGCCCTCGAGCGGGGCGACCCTCACACCCGGGCCGCTGCGGCTGCCAACCTCGGGCGTCTGGCGGGGGCCCGCGGGGACGCGGCCGGCGCGGAGAGGATGTTCGAGCTCGCCATGAACGTGCCGGAGGGGCCCCACATCCAGGTGGTCGCCGACGGTCTGGTCGCTCTGGCGTCGCAGGCGGCTGCGGAGGAGCGCTGGGATGACGTGGAGGCCCGGCTCCGGCGGGCGATGCCGCTCCGCGAAGCCGGCCTCGATGCCCGCGGTGTGGCCGAGATCCTTCATGACCTGGGCATCAGCCACTGGCGGCGCGGCCAGGCACACCGCGCCACCCGATGCCTCGAGGACTGCCGAAGGAGCGCCGACGAGCTGGGCGACGACGCCCTGCGGGGCGCAGCGCTCCGCGCCCTGGCCGCCGTCGCGCTGGAGGGGGGGCGCCTGGTGGTCGCGCTCGCCTACGCGCAGGAGGCTGCCCTGGCCGCCCGGACCGCCGAGGAGCGTCAGATGGCGGCGGCAGTTCTCCGGCAGATCGGCGACGAGGCCCGGCGTCAGGGGTCGGCGTCGCTGAGCGGCGAGGCGTTCCGCATCGCGGCTCGGATCCTTGCCCGGGGCTAGCAGGCAGGCGCGTCCGACACCGGGCGAGGAGGCGAGGTGGGGGGCGAGCCGCCTGCCGACATGACCACCCGGCCGCTCTGCGCCTCGTAGCAGTTGACCCTCCAACCGAGCTCCAGCAGGGCGGAGACGTCGGCGCTGCCGGAGCCGAGGATGGCGTGGCTGATGCCGTACTTCGTGGTGAGCAGCTCCTTCCAGTTGCCGGAGACCGTGGCGATGTCGAGGTAGTCGGTGAGCGGGGTGGTGCCGAAGATTCCGATCTCGTCGTAGACGAACACCACCCGCTCGGTGGGGAGGCGGTAGGCGAGGTAACCGGCGTCGCCGTCCGAGCTGAACAGCCGCTGCCCGGGAAAGTGGGTGGCGACATAGGTGGCGGCGGTCTCGGGCTCGTGGGTCGCTTCGAACTGGGCAGCCGACACGGACGACGCCTGGGGTGCCATGACCGCGATGGAGGCGGCGCTCACCGCGATGGCGGCGACCAGGGCCACCGGTCCGGGGAGCCGTGTGCCCAGCCGGCGGCGGAGATCGATCGGGGCGCGCGCCGCCCAGGCCGCGGCACCGTACTCGGAGAGGAGGGGGATCGCCACCACCGCAAAGATGCTGACGTTGCGGACGGCCTGGAGCGTGAAGAGGAAGGCGGCGATGGCCAGCAGGATGTCGGGCACGCGCGGCCGGCGGCCGAGCAGCCAGACCAGGACGAGGAGGGCCGCGACCACCTCGATCAGCCGGGTCAGCATGTCGTGGAAGTTCGGCGACTGCCACTCGGAAACCAGCTGGGAAAGGATCGGGTTGCCGACCGTCTCGGCGATGTACGTGTAGAGGCCCGGCCCCGCCGGGTTGACCAGGGTCAGGGCGGCGGCGGCCATGGAGGCGATGACGAGAGGCCTGCGGCTGACGCCCGACGGGACGGGGACGGGACGGAATGCCGCCCAGAGCAGGACCAGGACCGCGGCACCCGCGACCAGGCCGAGGAGCACCGCGGCGGCGGCGGCTCCGACGCAGATCACGGCCAGCGAGAGCCCATCCGGGACCGGCACCGTCCTGCTCCGGGAGCTCCGGTGGATCACGAGCGTGAAGGCGAGCACCGCGAGCCCGGCGATGAAGCCGGCGTGGAGGTTTGCCCACAGCAGGTACATCGGGGGCAGCACCCAGACCACCCACCGGTTGCCGTCCCGCCAGCGCTGGACGATGAGCAGGGTCACCGCCACGCCGAGGGCGCTCACCGTCTCGGCACGGACGCCGAGAGCCATCCCCGCCATGAGGCCGCAGAGGACTATCGCCGCGGCGCTCCAGCCTCGGGGGACGTGCGCTCGACGGGGGATGGCGAGGGCGGCCACCAGGAGGGCGAGAGCTCCCACCAGGCCCATGGCCAGCGAGGCGAGGCCGTCGCCCCCGATCCGGACCAGGGTGGCGAGCGCCACCTCGAAGAGCCACTGCTGCTCCACCCAGGGGTGCTGCGTCGCCACGAAGCTGAAGGGCTCGACCGCCGGGATGCCGTGGCTCAGGATCAGCTGTCCCAGGGCGATGTGCCACCACTCGTCGCCGTAGCGGAAGAGCTGGACCGTGAAGATGAGGGTGAGGCAGAAGGCACCGAGCAGCCAGGCGATGTTGACCGCGCGCGACCCGGGGCGCGGGTCGCCCGTCCCGGAACCGGGGTCATCGCGGACGGCTGCGCTGGGCGGGTCGGTCACGAGGAGGTCGCCTTCCCCTGGGCGGCCAGCTGGGCGCAGGTCCCGGTGGGTGTTGGCTGTCGGGGCAGGTGCAGGGAGGTCTTCTCGCTCTTGAGGACAAAGGCCTGGTTGTGCGGGTCGCTGTACACCATCACCCAGTTCGGGCTCGCTTCGAGCACATGGTCAAGGGCGGTGCCGGTATCGAAGAGCACCACCTGGGTGCCGTACTTGAGGAGGAGGGTCTGCCACTGCGGCGTCACGTCGGCCACGTCGGAGTAGGCGTAGAGGAGGCTGTCGCCCATCAGGGCCGCGTCTCCGAAGATGAAGATCTTGTCGCCCGTGCCCGCCAGGCTCCAGGCCAGATACCCGCCTTCCCCGTACTGGTTGAAGATGCGCAGGTGACCTGGGGCGGAGCGCAGCCAGGCGCTGGCGCAGACAGGGTAGGTGCTCGCGTAGCTGAGCGCGGTGGGGGTGGTCGTCATCGCGGGGATCAGGCGGAGCCCCACCCAGCCACCGACGAGCGCCCCAGTCATCGCCAGCAGGGCGGTGGCCCGGATGCGGAAGGGCGGCAGCGGGCGTGCGCCGGGGCGAGCCGCCAGAGCTGTCACGTCCCCGCCGGCACCACCCGGGGCTGCTGTGCCCGCGCCGGTGGCCACCGGCACCCGGGCCCCGGCGCTCACCCGGTGCAGCGCCGCCAGCGCACCGTCCGATCGGAGGCGGTCCATCAGCCGGCTCAGCTGCTCGATCCAGGTGGGGCTGGCGGCGGCCACGAAGAGGGCGACGTTGCGCACCGATTCCAGGGCGAGCACGCTGGTCGCCGCCACCAGCACGGCGTCGCGAGCCCGGATCCTGCGGTTGGCGATCAGGAAGCCCAGCAGGCTCACCAGCATCACCGCGAAACCGCGCACCTCCAGCTGATGGAAGTCCGGTGACTGCCACTCGAGGATGAGCGCCTGCTGGGCCGGTGATGCGAGCGTCTCGGCGGCGTAGATGAGGATCCCGGGTCCGTTGGGGTTGATCATCGACACCAGGATCGAGAGGACGGTGATCCCGGCGAGGGTCGCGATCCTCCGCCGCGGCACCGGGTCGGGGAGGCCGAGCCGGAGACCCACCGCCTCGGCCGCCACGATCAGGCCGGCGAAGACCAGACCGATGACGAAGCCGCCGTGCAGGTTGCTCCACAGCAGGAAGAGTGGGGGGAGGAACCAGAGGACCCGGCCGCCCCGGAGGAGATAGCGTTCGATCAGCAGCAGCACCAGGCAGCTGAAGGTGAAGTCGACCATCTGGTCGCGCGGCCCCCAGATCGGGTTGGCCGCCACTGCGGCGACGATGAGACCGAGTCCCAGGCTGAGACGGTTCCCAGTGTGGAGACGCGCCCGGAGCAGGATGAAGACGACCCCGAACCAGGTGAGGAGGCTCAGCACCGGGACGATCGCGCCCATCCCGCCGATGTTGTAGAGAGCGGCGATCCCGACCTCGAAGAGCCACTCGTGCATGGTCCAGTGATGGTTGGCGACGGTGTAGGTGTAGGGATCGTTGCCGAGCAGATGCAGGTGGTTGGCGATCAGCAGCTGGCCGGTTTGGAGGTGCCACCAGAAGTCAGGGTCGGTGATCGCCGAGGTCACCGCGATGGCGGTGATCAGGAGGGCGCCTACGACCAGCAGCCCCCCCGGGGTGCTCCATTCGTCCAGGGCGTCGTGGAGGCGTCGCCCCAGGGTCCTACGAGGAGTGGCGCTGCCGCCGGGGGCGTCTGGCGCAGCCGTGATGAGGCCGGAGCCCATCGGCCCAAACCCCCGCTCGTCCCGGCTCAGCGCCGAGCCGGTCCGTCCCCGGCCTGGGCCGAGGCAACGGGATGGGCGGCGACCATCGCCGTCGAGTGAGCTCGGGGCAGCGGGTCGCTGACCAGGCTCTCCAGCACGGCCACCAGCTGGCGCGGGTTGAACGGTTTGTTCATGAACTCGATGCCGCCCAGCTCCATGACCGCCTGGATGTCCTCGTCGAAGACCCGGGCGGTCAGGAGGATGATCGGCACCGCGGCGAAGCGCGGGTCGGTGCGGAGCTCCCGGCAGACGGTGAGGCCGGAGATGCGGGGCATCATGACGTCGACGACCAGCGCGTCGGGGGGCCAGTTCTCCACGGCGGCCAGGGCGTCGGCGCCGTCGTTGACCGTGAGAACGTCATATCCCTGGTTGCTCAGGAGCATGTCGATGAGGCGGCGCAGCGCCGGGTCATCCTCGGCAACGAGAATGCGCGTCGGCCCCGGCGTGTCGCTCATCGCTCTCGTCCTCTTTGGTCTCCGTCCACGGCACCACGAGCGTCGGCAGGGCGGACGGCGGTGGCCCTGGAGCCGGTTATACCCTCGGGGTGTAAAGGGGGGGTGACGGCGCAACCGGCTTGTCACAGACCCGATGTGGCACCTTCCCAGAGCTCTGTCCCTGACCACTGAGCCGTGACGCAACCGTGCCGTGGGCAAGGCCACCGGGGGAGGGCTCCGCCACCCGATCGACGCGCTCGGCGCTGGCGGTCCGGGACTGGCGCGCACCTCGCGGAGCGGTCACGCCTTGGCCGCGTCATTGTCACTGCCATGCGTCCGTCGCCTTCCTGGACCGCCGGTATCATGGCCGCGCAGTGTTTCGCCCGCTTCTGCTCAGATGACCGTGGCCGCAGAGACCGGGCGGCCGGTCAATCCGTCCGCGATCTCCGGCATCCGGTTCCTCATCACCAAGCGGATCGAGGACCTCGAGGGCGTGGCACTGCGCCTCGAGGCTCGCCAGGCAGACGCCGTCGACCGGCGTGACCAGTTGCGGGACCGGCTCGAGGAGGCCGAGGTGGCCTGGAGCCACGTCCTCAAGAACTTCGAGCGGTTCGCCGTCGAGGACATCGACACTCAGTTCCGGATGGTCTCCTCGACCCGGGCGGACCTCGCCTCGCTGGAGGAGAGGACCCGGGACACGGCCGCCCGGATGAACGACATCCATCAAGAGCAGGAGCTCCTTCGCCAGGTCTATCGGAGCCTGGACGACCTGGCGGCGAGCACCGCCTCGCCGGCTCCGACCGGAGGCACCGCGCGGCTCCGCAACACCTCCCGTCAGGTCTTCCAGATCATCGAGGAAGAGCGGATGCGGATCGCCCGGGACATGCACGACGGGCCTGCTCAGTCCATGGCCAACCTGGTTCTCCAGGCGGAGATCCTGGAGCGTCTGATCAGCCGCGACCCTCAGTTGGTGGTCAACGAGCTGGCCGACTTCAAGGACGGGGTGCGGGGGGTCCTGGATGAGACGCGCCGGCTGATCTTTGACCTGCGTCCGATGACCCTCGACGACCTCGGCCTGGTGCCCACCCTGCGCAAGTTCACCAAGGATTTCGAGCTGAACGGGATGACCACCAGCCTGCGGGTGATCGGGGAGGAGACGCGGCTTCCCGGCGCGCTGGAGCCGACCCTCTTCCGGATCATCCAGGAAGCGATGAACAACGCCAGGAAGCACGCCCGGGCCAAGAACGTGGAGGTGGTCGTCGCCTTCCAGCCCCATGCGGTCTCAGCCATCGTCCGCGACGACGGCGTCGGTTTCGACGTCGCCGCCGCCGAGGGGCGGCTGGACTCCGGCAAGCACCTGGGGATGATCTCGATGCGCGAGCGCGCCGACCTGGAGAAGGGCCGCCTCGAGATCCGTTCCCAGATCGGCAAGGGCACCGAGATCCGGGTGACCTTCGAGCACTGATCGGTCGGGCGGGGGTTGCCGGCGAGCGCCGTGGTCGCCGGGGAGTCGGGCCGGAGCCGTCGATTGACACAATGGCGGGGTGCGGTTCCGGGTCCTGGCATGCGACTTCGATGGAACCATCGCCACCGAGGGCGTGGTGGCCCCAGCCACCTTGACGGCATTGGAGCGAGTGCGGCGGAGTGGCCGGCGGCTCCTCCTGGTCACCGGGCGCACCCGCGCGCAGCTGGAGTCGGTCTTCGGCAGGTGGGATCTCTTTGATCGTGTGGTGCTCGAGAACGGAGCGGTGCTCGTCGACCCCACCGCTGGCACCCAAAGACTGCTCTGCGCTCCGGTCTCCAGCCGGCTGGAACCGGAGTTGCGTCGCCGCGGCGTCGAGCCCCTCGCCGTCGGCCGGGCCATCTATGCCGCGTCGGTCCGCCACCTGCAGGTCATCCGGGACGCGATCGGGAGTCTGGGGCTCTCCCTGGACGTCGTGGTCAACCGTGGCGGGGTGGTCATCCTCCCCGGGGGTGTCAGCAAGGCCTCAGGTATCGCTGCGGCGCTCTTGGACATCGGCGAGAGCGCCGCAGCGTGCGTCGCCGTGGGCGACGCCGAGAACGATCTGCCGATGCTGGCCCTGGCCGGATGCGGTGTCGCTGTCGCCAATGCGCTGGACGAGGTGAAGGCTGTCGCCGACCTTGTGACGCTCCGGCCGGCCGGTGAAGGCGTCGCCGAGCTCGCCGGCCGGCTCGTGGCCGACGACCTGGCCGCTGAGCTGGCGACCGCCGGGGGCTGGGGGGCGGCGCGGCACTGAGTACCGTCCCCATAAGGTGGGGGCGTGGTTGAAGCGGCGGGCGGGCGCCTTCAAGAGATCGGGATCAGCACGTCGCGGACCCGTGACTGGCGGAGCATGAACCCGTCACCGCCGCGGGCCGATGATGCAGGAGGCCAGGTGGCGCCACGTGACGCGCCGGGCCACCGGCTCTGCCCTCCCTTCCCAAGGGCCGCCAGCGACGTAAGGTCGCCGGCGGCCCCTCTTCTTTTCCAGGGGTTCCTTGCGACGGGGCGCCGACATCACGAAACCGTTACGCCGCAATCGCACCAAGGCAACTGATTGTCGCTCTATCGTTCATGGCGATGAACACCCCCCTCCTCGCTTCGCTGCTGCTGACTTCGGCCGGGCTCACCACGGGGGTTGCGGCCCTCGCGGCATGCCTGATCGTCTACCTCACCTACAAGCTCTGCTACCGCCCCGACTTCGGGATGCCGGTGAGGCGGCGCATCCTGGCCACGCGCATCCGTTTCCGGCGCGACCAGTTCGCCGACGTGCCCGTCTGGTGGAGCAATCTGCAGGTTCAGCGCGCCATCCGCGGTCACTGGAAGCAGAGCCTGCGCGACACCGTGATCCGCCCTCGGGAGCCCGTGGCGGAGCTGCAGGGCCACGGAGCCCAGATGACCGTACGGGCCGCGCTCACCGCCGGGTGGCCCCGGGTGGGGCGCTAGGCGGGCGTCATCAGGTCCGGCGCGCAGACGCGCCGGGATAGGGGATGAGTCCTCCGGCGGCCCTGCCGCCGGAGCGCGGGGGGCTCGATGCCCCCCGCGCTCGTGGGGTCAGAGTGTTGCCGCGCCCTGCGCAGCCTCGGGCGGGACGTCCGCGGCGCCGATCGCGGCCGCGGGTTCCTCGATGATCACCGCACCATCGGTGGCCACCGTGATGGTGGCGCTGTCGTCCTCCTCGTAGAGGCGGACCGCCTCATCGCGGAGCTTCTGGTAGTAGTCGAGGCCTGTCCCTGCGGGGATCAGCTTGCCGATGATCACGTTCTCCTTGAGACCGCGCAGGCGGTCGATCTTGCCGGAGATGGCGGCCTCGGTGAGCACCCGGGTGGTCTCCTGGAACGACGCCGCGGAGAGCCAGGACGCCGTGTTGAGGGCCGCCTTGATCAGGCCGAGCAGCACCGTCTGGGCGATGGACGGCTCGCCGCCCTCGCTCAGCGCCTTGGCGTTGGCCTCCTCGAACTCAAACTGGGAGACGATCTCGCCGGGGAGGAGGTCGGTGTCGCCGGAGGCGTCGACGCGGACCTTCCGCATCATCTGCCGGACGATCACCTCGATGTGCTTGTCGTTGATATCGACGCCCTGGTTCCGGTAGACGGACTGGACCTCGTGGACCAGATAGTTCTGGACGTCATCGCGGCCGCGGACCAGGAGCAGCTCCTGGGGACTGATCGAGCCCTTGGTGATGCGGTCGCCCGCCTGGATGCGGTCGCCGTCGCGAACCACCAGCTCGGACGAGGCCGGCACCGGATACTCGCGGGATTCCTCTTCGGTGGTGCGAACGGCGACCTCGGACTTGCCCACCTTGACCACGCCCGCGTACTTGCTCCGGATTGAAATCTCGCTGCCGTGCTCATCGGTGCCCCGAATCAGCTCGGTGCCCTCGCTGACCGGCATCCCGTCCTCGACCGTCACCGAGTGCCGCGGTGGGATCGGATACGTGGAGTCGAAGACGTCGCGAGAGAAGATCTTGACCTTGAGCGACTTGCTGTCACTCCGGATGATCTCCACCTCGCCGTCGATCTCGCCGATCAGGGCCTTGCCCTTGGGCACGCGGGCCTCGAACAGCTCCTCCACCCGGGGGAGACCCTGGGTGATGTCGGCGCCTCCGGTGGCGACACCTCCGGTGTGGAAGGTCCGCATGGTCAGCTGGGTGCCCGGCTCGCCGATCGACTGGGCGGCGATCACGCCCACCGCCTCGCCGATCTCGACCATCCGGCCGGTGGCCAGGTTGCGGCCGTAGCAGGCGCGGCACACGCCTTCACGGGCCTTGCAGGTCATGATGCTGCGCACCTTGACCCGGGGTAGGCTGCTCCGCTCCGCGAAGATGCGCCGAGCCACCTCGTCGCTGATCTCCTCGCCGGCCGACAGCAGCAGCTCGTCACCCAGGGTGATGTCCTGGGCGACGATGCGGCCCGAGTAGCGCTCGATGACGCGCTCCTTGAGCTCGTCGTCTTCGAGCTCGATCCAGATGCCGGCGGTCGTCTCGCAGTCCTCGATGCGCACGATCACGTCCTGGGCGACGTCCACCAGACGCCGGGTCAGATAACCGGAGTCGGCGGTCCGCAGCGCGGTGTCCGCCAGTCCCTTGCGGGCTCCATGGGTCGAGATGAAGTACTCGAGGACGGTCAACCCCTCGGAGAAGTTGGCCTTGATCGGCAGGTCGATGATCCGGCCGGTGGGGTCGGCCATCAGCCCGCGCATGCCGGCCAGCTGACGGATCTGCTGGGTCGAGCCGCGGGCCCCTGACTGGGACATCATCAGGACGGAGTGGAACTTGTCGAACGACGACATGGTCACCTTGGTCACGTCGTCAGTCGCCTTGGTCCAGATCTCCACGGTCTTCAGGTAGCGCTCGTCGTCGGTGATCAGTCCGCGCCGGTATTGGAGGTCGATCTCCTCGACCGCCCGATCCGCCTCGGCGATGATCGGCGCCTTCCCTGCCGGGGTCTTGATGTCCATGGCGGCGATGGTCACGCCGGCCTTGGTCGCGTAGTGGAAGCCGAGCTTCTTGATGCTGTTGACGATCACGGCGGTGCGCGCCGAACCGTAGAGCTCGTAGCACTCCTTGACGATCTGGGCGAGCTTGCGCTGGTCCATGGTCTCGTTGCGGAAGACCATCGAGGGGAGGTTGCTCTCGGTCGCGATGTCGCCGATCGGCAGCACGTCGTTGAAGATGAGCCGTCCCACGGTGGTGACCACCAGCTCGGTGCCGGTGGGCTCCTCCTCACCCTGGCGGCGGGCGACGAGCAGCCGGCGGGGGAGCCGGACGCGCGCGTAGTGGTGGAGGAAGATCTGCCCGTGCTCGTGCGCGATCACCGCCTCCTCCGCGTTGGAGAAGGTGTGCAGGTGGCGGATCGCCTCGGGGTCGGTGGGCCGGTCCTGTCCCTCCTGGGTGAGGTAGTAGGCGCCCAGCACGATGTCCTGGCTGGGTGCCACCACGGGCCGGCCGTCGGAGGCGCTGAGGATGTTGTTGGACGACATCATCAGGTTCTTGGCCTCGGCGATCGCGCCGCTGAAGAGGGGAACGTGGACGGCCATCTGGTCGCCGTCGAAGTCGGCGTTGAACGCCTTGCAGACGGAGGGATGGATCTGGATCGCCTGCCCCTCGACGAGCACTGGCATGAACGCCTGGATGCCGAGCCGGTGAAGGGTGGGTGCCCGGTTGAGGAGCACCGGGTGCTCCTTGATGACCTGGTCGAGGACGTCCCACACCTCGGGACGCACGCGCTCAACCATCCGCTTGGCGCTCTTGATGTTCTGGGTGTAGTTCTGAGAGACCAGCTCGCGCATGACGAACGGCTTGAACAGCTCCAGGGCCATCTTCTTGGGCAGCCCGCATTCATGGAGGCGCAGCTCAGGGCCGACCACGATGACCGAGCGCCCGCTGTAGTCGACGCGCTTGCCGAGCAGGTTCTGGCGGAACCGGCCCTGCTTGCCCTTGAGCATGTCGGAGAGCGACTTGAGCTTGCGGTTGCCGGTGCCGGTGATGGCCCGCCCGCGGCGGCCGTTGTCGATCAGGGCGTCGACAGCCTCCTGCAGCATCCGCTTCTCGTTGCGGACGATGATCTCGGGGGCGCCCAGCTCGAGCAGCTTCTTCAGCCGGTTGTTGCGGTTGATGACCCTGCGGTAGAGATCGTTGAGGTCGCTGGTGGCGAAGCGGCCGCCGTCCAGCTGCACCATCGGACGCAGCTCGGGCGGGATCACCGGCAGGACGTCGAGGATCATCCAGGTGGGGCTGGTGGCGGACTTGCGGAAGGCCTCGACCACGCGGAGACGCTTGATCGCCTTCTGGCGGCGCTGGCCGCTCGTCGACTTGGACTCCTCACGGAGGAGGAGGGACTCCTGGGCGAGGTCGATCTGGTTGAGCAGCTCCCGGACCGCCTGGGCGCCGGTACCGGCCTTGAAGACCTTGCCGAACTTCTCGATGTGCTCGCGGTACTGCGTGTCCGTGAGCAGTTCGCGTGGCGCCAGGGACTCCAGCTGCTGACGGCTGTTCTCGATCTCCTGACGGAGGCTCTCCAGCTCGCCACTGCCGGCGTGCGCTGCCTCCGCCCGGGCCCCTTCGGCGTCCGCGCGCCACTGGGCGATCTCGGCGGCGGCCTCGTCCTGAGCGGCCAGAACCCGCCGTGCCGTCTCCTCCTCGAGCGTCTCGCGACGCTGGGTGAGGCGGTCCTGGACCAGGAGGGCGGCGTCCTCGTCAAGGACCTTCCCCTTCTCGAGCACGACCTCGTCCTCGACACCGTCGCCGAGGATGAAGCGCGCGGGAGCCTTCTTGCCCTTCAGTTGCTGGATGCGCTCGTCGAGGTCGGCGGCTGACTGCTCGAGTGCGGCCACGCGCTGTTCGCGCTCAGCCTGGATTCCCATCACCCGGTCAGCCACCTCGGTCTCCCTGGTCGAGACGCGCTCGATCAGGTCCGACACACCGCTGTCGCCACGAAGCTTCTCGCGGAGGGCGACCATCCGCTCGTCGGTGTCCGGGTCGAGCTTGGCGAGCAGATCCTGGCGGGCCTTCTCGTCAACCGATGTCACGATGTGGTTGGCGAAGTAGAGGACCTTCTCGAGGTTGCGCGGGCTCATGTCGAGGAGCAGTCCCATCCGGGAGGGGATGCCCTTGAAGTACCAGACGTGAGACACGGGCGAGGCCAGCTTGATGTGCCCCATCCGCTCCCGGCGCACCTTGCTCCGGGTCACCTCGACGCCGCACTTGTCGCAGATGATGCCCTTGTACCGGTATCGCTTGTACTTGCCGCAGTGGCATTCCCAGTCCTTGGTCGGGCCGAAGATCTTCTCGCAGAAGAGCCCGTCCCGTTCCGGCTTGAGGGTGCGGTAGTTGATCGTCTCCGGCTTGGTGACCTCGCCGTGCGACCAGGAGAGGATCATCTCCGGGCTGGCGATGGAGAGTCGGAGCGCGTCGAAGTTCTCGAGTTTCAGCATCACTGACCTTCAGTTGCGTTGGGCAGGTGTCGCCGGTTGATCACGGCAGGAATTTCGCAGGTGGCGTGCGATCCGGGCGGGGTCGACGCAGGAGCGGTGGAGGAGAGGCGGGGCTGCGTGCGCAGCGCAGGCTTGCCGCAGGCGCGGGTTGCAACCGCGCCGAGGCAAGGGCGCCGAGCGCCAGTCAGGGCGCTCGGACGCCCGGGCCGGAGCGGAGCACCTGCCCCGTCTCTCAGCCCGGAGCGCATCTGGATCTGTCCGCTCAACGACCGGCCTCGTCGACGTCGTCCCTCTCGTCTCTTTCCAGGTGGATACCGAGGTCCAGCGGGATGTCGGGTATGTCCTCCTCGCCGAGGATGATCTGATTCTCATCTTCGGACTGGATCTCGACGCCCAGGGCCAGACCCTCCAGCTCCTTGACCAGGACCCGGAACGACTCCGGGATACCGGCCTCGAGAGTGTTCTCGCCCTTGACGATGGCCTCGTACGCCTTGACCCGGCCGACGATGTCGTCCGACTTGACGGTGAGGATCTCCTGGAGGATGTGACTGGCGCCGTACGCCTCGAGAGCCCAGACCTCCATCTCTCCGAAGCGCTGACCACCAAACTGCGCCTTGCCTCCCAGGGGCTGCTGGGTGACCAGGGAGTAGGGGCCGGTGCTCCGGGCGTGGATCTTGTCCTCGACGAGATGGGCCAGCTTGAGCATGTAGATCTGTCCGACCGTGATATCGCGGTCAAAGAAGTCGCCGGTCCGGCCGTCGCGGAGCCGCACCTTGCCGCTCGGGGGCAGCCCCGCTCGCGCCAGCTCCTTCTCGATGACGGCCTCTGACGCGCCGTCGAAGACGGGCGACGCCACCTTCATCCCCAGGGCCTGCGCGGCCCAGCCGAGGTGGGTCTCCAGCACCTGACCGAGGTTCATCCGGCTGGGGACACCGAGCGGGTTGAGCACGATCTCGACCGGGGTTCCGTCGGGCAGGTAGGGCATGTCCTCGATGGGGAGGATGCGGGCGATGACGCCCTTGTTGCCGTGGCGCCCGGACATCTTGTCGCCCTGGGAGATCTTCCGCTTCTGGGCGACGTACACCCGGATCAGCTCGTTGACCCCCGGGGGCAGCTCATGACCCGACTCGCGGCTGAACACCTTGACGTCGACCACCGTGCCCCGCTCGCCGTGGGGGACGCGGAGCGACGAGTCCCGGACCTCGCGGGCCTTCTCTCCGAAGATGGCCCGGAGCAGCCGCTCCTCGGCGGACAGCTCGGACTCGCCCTTGGGGGTGATCTTGCCGACCAGGATGTCGCCCGGCTGGACCTCGGCGCCGATGTAGATGATGCCCCGGTCGTTGAGGTTCTTCAGTGACTCCTCGGCGATGTTGGGGAGGTCGCGGGTGATGTCCTCGGGGCCGAGCTTGGTGTCGCGGGCCTCGATCTCGAACTCCTCGATGTGGATCGAGGTGTACTTGTCCTCCCGGACCACCGACTCGCTGATCAGGATCGCGTCCTCGAAGTTGTACCCCTCCCACGGCATGAAGGCGCACAGCACGTTGCGGCCCAGGGCCAGCTCGCCGTTGTCGGTGGAGGGGCCGTCGGCCAGCGCGCTGCCCGCCTCGACCCGATAGCCCGCCTTGACCGTGATCCGCTGGGAGAGGCAGGTGCCCTGGTTGCTCCGGACGAACTTGTGGATGCCATACCAGATGTCCGGCCCGCCGTCGTCGGGCCGCACCAGGATGCCGATGCCGGCGTCCTGCCCGCTGCGGACCTTGACCACGGAGCGGTCGTCGTCCGCCGGCTCCGGCCAGGAGACGCCGACCACCGTCCCATTGCCCTGGGAGATGACCATCTCTCCCGAGTTGCGGGCCGCATGGATCTCCATGCCGGTGCCCACGATGGGCGCCTCGCTGACCAGCAGCGGGACCGCCTGTTTCTGCATGTTCGAACCCATCAGGGCCCGGTTGGCGTCGTCGTGCTCGAGGAAGGGGATGAGCGCGGTCGCCACCGAGACCGTCTGCTTGGGCGAGACGTCCATGTAGTCGACCTCGGCCACCGGAAGGTCCTTGAAGGTGTGCCGGCTCCGGCAGGCGGTGTGGACCACGGTGAAATGACCGGCCCTGTCGACCGGCGCGTTGGCCTGGGCGACCGTGTACTTGTCCTCCTCGTCGGCGGAGAGGAAGACGATCTCGTCAGAAACCCAGGGGACGATCCGGACGCGCTCGACGCCCTTGTGGGCCAGCTTCTTGACGTCGTCGGCGCTCAGCACCTGGCCGGCGTGGAGGGAGTCGGCGTCCTCCCGGAGGGTCTGGCCCGCCAGGGCACCGCTCTCCCGCGGGTCGCCGGGCGAGACGTCGCGGTAGACGCGCCGGAAGGGGGCCTCGATGAACCCGAACTCGTTGACCCGGGCAAAGGTCGCCAGGGAGCCGATCAGCCCAATGTTCGGCCCCTCGGGCGTCTCGATCGGGCAGATCCGGCCGTAGTGGCTGTAGTGGACGTCCCGGACGTCGAAGCCGGCTCGCTCCCGGGAGAGGCCGCCCGGCCCGAGTGCGGAGAGGCGCCGCTTGTGGGTCAGCTCCGCCAGCGGGTTGGTCTGGTCCATGAACTGGGAGAGCTGCGAGGAGCCGAAGAACTCCTTGATCGCCGCCACCACCGGCCGGGCGTTGATCAGGCTGGCTGCGGTGACCGTCGCCGCGTCGCAGATGGTCATCCGCTCCTTGATGATCCGCTCCATCCGGATCAGCCCCATCCGGAACTGGTTCTGGAGGAGCTCGCCGACGGCCCGCACCCGGCGATTGCCGAGGTGGTCGATGTCGTCGGATTCGCCCATGCCGTTGTTGAGCGAGATCAGCTTGCGGACGATGGAGACGAAGTCCTGGTTGTCCAGCACCCGCCGTTCCTTGTCCAGGGCCCGCTCCCGGGCCTCGTCCTCGGGGATGCCCAGGTTCTTGTCCAGCTTGAAGCGGCCCACCTTGCTCAGATCAAAGCGGCGGGGGTTGAAGAAGAGCGAGCTCAGCAGGTTGCGGGCGTTCTCCACCGTGGGCGGGTCGCCGGGGCGGATCTTGCGGTAGAGCTCGATCAGCGCCTCCTCGACCGAGCTGGTGGCGTCCTTCTCCAGGGTCGCCTGGACATAGGTGTGCTCGGGGTCGTTGTCGGCGTCGGCGAAGAAGGCCCGGATGTCGTCGTTGCCGGCGTAGCCGAGGGCTCGCACCAGGGTGGTCACCGGGACCTTGCGCTTGCGGTCGATCTTGACCGTCAGCACGTCCTTGTTGGAGGTCTCGATCTCGAGCCAGGCTCCCCGGTTGGGGATCAGCTTGGCGGAGTACAGCATCCGGCCGGAAACCCGGTCCTCGGAGCCCGTGAAGTAGACCCCGGGGGAGCGCACCAGCTGGCTGACCACGACGCGCTCGGTGCCGTTCACGATGAAGGTGCCCTGGGGGGTCATCATCGGGAAGTCGCCCATGAAGACCTCGGTCTCCTTGATCTCGCCGGCGTTCTCGCCGGTCTTGATGTGGAGGCGGGTGTTGATCCGGAGCGGGGCGCTGAAGGTCATGTCCCGCTGCCGGCACTCCTCCTCATCGAACTTGGGCACCCCGAACTCGTAATCGAGGAAGCGCAACTCATAGTTCTTGCCCGTGTAGTCGGTGATCGGGTTGATCTCGTCGAAGAGCTCTCGCAGCCCCTCCCGACAGAACCAAGCGAATGAATCCAACTGGGTCTGGATGAGGTTCCCCACCTCCAGCTTGTCTGCGATCTGACCGTAGTTGTGACGGATGCTGGAGGGCGTGGAAGCAGAAAGGACCATGTGCTAGAGTTCCCCTGACAAGCGGCTACGCGCGGACGCCGACGGTGACGGGCACAATCTCACAGCATACCAAACCCGCCGGCTCCCGGGCGCGGAGTGTCGTGCCCGCGCGAGCGGATGTTCGGTTCGCCGTAGCAGGATGCCCAGGCCGTCCAGTGTACCCGGTACGGCCCTACTCAAACTGCCGGCACCGACTTCGCCTCGCCGCTGGCGACGCGCGAAGCGCTCCCCCATGGCGGGGTGAGGCGAGCGCGGCTTGGCCGCGCCGCCGAGGGGCGGCGAGCCCCTGTCAGAAGAGGAGGGGCCCCCACGTGGCCTGCCACGTGGGGAACCAGCCAGCTCAGCGGATCTCGGCGGAGGCGCCGGCCTCCTCGAGCTTCGCCTTGACCTGGTCGGCCTCCTCCTTGGGCACCGCCTCGCGGACGGGCTTGGGGGCGGCGTCGACGAGGTCCTTGGACTCCTTGAGGCCCAGGCCGGTGATCTCGCGGACCGCCTTGATGACGTTGACCTTGGCGTCGCCGATGGCGGTCAGGACGACAGTGAACTCGGTCTGCTCCTCGGGGGCCGCAACCTCGGCGGCGGCGGTGGCGGCGGGAGCGGCGGCGACCGCGGCGGCCGCCTTGATGCCGAGCTTCTCCTCCATGAGCTTCACGGCGTTGATGACGTCCAGAACGCTCCACGTCGGGAGGGCGTCCACGAACTCCTCGGGGGTGATGGCTTTGGTTGCCATGATGTTGGTCATCTCCTGGATTGATTCAATTGATCGGATCGGACACGGAAGACGGGCGGAGCGGCGAGGTCAGGCGGCCTCGAGCTTTGCCCGGTAGGCGTCGAGGGTGGCGGCGAGGTTGCCCGTGATGCTGGTGAGGGCGCCCGCCAGGAGGGTGAGCGGGGACTGGAGAGTGCCGGCAAGCTGGGCGAGCAGGACGTTGCGCGGCGGCAGCTCGGCGAGGGTCTGGACCCCGCGGGCGTCGAGCACCTGTCCCTCGACGAACCCCGCGATGAGGGGGAGCCGGCGGTTGGCCCGGTAGTAGTCGCTGAGGACCTTGGCCGGAACCGAGAGCTCGCCGAACCCGAGGGCCAGGCCCACCGGCCCGCTGAGGACGGAGCCCAGGTCGCCGATGCCGGCCTCCCGGGCGGCCCTGCGGGCGAGGGTGTTCTTGACCACGTGGAAGCCGATCCCCTGGCTCCGCAGCTGGGTGCGCAGCTCCTCGAGCTGCTTGACGGTCAGTCCCCGGTAGTCGCTGACGATGGCCGAGGTGGCCCGGCCGAGCTCCTCGGCGAGGCTCTCCACCGTCGCCCGCTTGCGGGGGCCGGCGCGCTGGGCCGCCTCCTCGGCGGTCGTGGCCTTGGGCATCGGTATCTGTCCTCCAGGCGGGCCGCCACAACCGCCCTGTGAGAGCGGCGGACGGCGGGCGTCACGACGACGCCGGGCCGGACGACCGATCCCACCTGCGCAGGAGATTGAGGGGGTGACCCCCGCCTGCGGTCTCGGGCGAGATGCTTGAGCGCCGTGATGGATCCGGTGAGGGGCCGAGGATAGCAGACCGATCCTGGTCAGAAGCCCTGACACCCGGCCGGTGGCGCTGCCACCATATGAAAGAGGAGGGATGCACATGCTTCTCGAAGGGCGACGGGCCCTGGTCACCGGGGGGTCGAGCGGGATCGGCAGGGCGACCGCCCTGCGCCTCGGCGAGGAGGGGGCCCGGGTGGCGGTCAACTACCGCTCGGAGCGGGAGCGTCCCGCTGCCGAGGCGGTGGCCGCCGCGATCGACCCCTCGGCCGCTCGCGCCTTCCCCGTCCAGGCGGATGTCGGGGTCGAGGCGGACGTGGTCCGGATGGTGGGGGAGTGCCGCGAGCGGCTGGGCGGACTCGACCTGCTGGTCAACAACGCCGGCATCGAGAGCCAGGCACCCACCCTGGAGATGAGCCTCGAGGTCTGGGAGCAGGTCCTGCGGACCAATCTCACCGGCGCCTTCCTCTGCATCCGGGAGGCCGGCAGACTGATGGCCGCGGAGCGGCGGGGGGTGATCGTCAACATCAGCTCGGTCCACGAGTTCATCCCCTGGCCGGGCTACGCCCACTACTGTGCTTCCAAGGGCGGCCTCAAGCTGCTCACCGAGACCGTCGCCCTGGAGTGGGCTCCCCTCGGCATCAGGGTGCTGGCGATCGCCCCGGGGGCCATCGCCACCCCCATCAACTCGACCGTCCTCGACGACCCCGCGGCCCGCCGGCAGGTGGAGTCCGAGATCCCGCTCGGCCGCTTCGGCCGGCCGGAGGAGATCGCCGCGGCGGTGGTCTGGGCGGCGAGCGAGGAGGCCGCGTACCTCACCGGGACGACCCTCGTGATCGACGGCGGCATGAGCAACTACCCCCGATTCAGGTGAGGTGACCGCGCCCAACGCCGGGACCCCGCCCGCCCGGCGACCATCCATCACCCGCTGGAAGCACCTGGCCTCGCTCAACCCCGGCGGCTGGTACGACCTGGCCACCGAGGACACCGGCGAGGTGCCGGTGCGCCTCTTCCTGACCCCCGCGCTGCTGGACGACGTCGAGGACCTCGTCTACCCGCAGATCGTCAACGCCACCCGCTTCCCCCGGGTCCGGCTGGTCGCGATCACCCCCGACGTCCATGTGGGCTACGGGGTCCCGGTCGGCTCGGTGATCCTCACCGACGCGGTCGCAGGGGCCGTGGCCATGGGCCCGGTGGGCTTCGACATCGGCTGCGGGATGGTTTCGGCCAGATCGGAGGTGCCCGCACAGAGGGCCACCCCGGAGAGGCGCCTCGCCTTCAATCGGGCCGTGATCGGCCGGGTGGCGATGGGGGCGGGGGCGGCCAGCCGGACCCGGCTGAGCCGGCTCGAGCGCCCCGAGTTCGAGGCCATCTGCCGCGGCGGTGCCGCCCACTATGTGGAGAGGTACGGCTCCCGCTTCGACCGGCACCGGGCCGAGCGGGACCGGATCCCGGTCGACGACTCCTGGGAGGTGCCCTGGGGCGGTCCGGGGCGGCCCGAGCGCGGCATCCCCCAACTCGGCTCCCTGGGCGGTGGCAATCACTTCATCGAGCTCCAGGAGAGCATCGAGGCGGGCACCCTCTTCGTTCAGGTGCACACCGGCAGCCGGGGCTTCGGCCACGGGCTGGCCACCAACTACTTCGAGCTCGCCCGGGCGGAGCGGCCGGACGTCATCACCAACCTCGACCTCGGCTACTTCACCCCCGACTCGGTCCATCACCGCGCCTATCTCAACGCGGTGGCCGCCGGCGCCAACTTCGCGATCGTCAACCGGATGGTGATCGCGGAGGAGGTGGGGGCCGCCTTCGAGGAGACCTTCGGCGAGCCGCTGGAGATGGTCTACGAGATCAGCCACAATCTGGTCCAGCGCGAGACCCACCCCGAGTTCGGGGACGTCCACGTGCATCGGAAGGGGGCCACCCGGGCCTTCCCGGCCGGCCACCCCGCGCTCGCCGGGACGATGTGGGCGGAGCGCGGCCACCCGGTCCTCATCCCGGGGTCCAATCTCGATCTCTCCTTCATCCTCCGCCCCCTCCCCGGGGCCGTCGCCAGCGGGTACTCGGTCAACCACGGCGCCGGCCGCCGCCTCTCCAGGTCGGCGGCGATGCGGCAGCTCGACCAGACGGCCATCGACGCCCAGTACCGGGATCGGGGCATCGTGGTCAACGCCGACGGCCGGGTGCCCCTCGACGAGGCCGGCCCGGCCTACAAGTCCTCCCAGGAGGTGGTCAACGCGGTGGTGACCGCCGGCCTCGCCGAGATCGAGCACCGGCTCCGCCCGCTGGCGTCGCTCAAGGCGGCCGATGCGCGTCCGCGCCGGCAGGGAGGGGCCCGCTGAATTGACGGCGGAGCCTCGGCGCTGGTAGGATGCTCCCTCGCGCCCATCGGGGCGAGGTTGCGTCCATGCGCGCCCCGGAAGGGGTGCTGTTCAATTCAGAACGGAGTTCTGTGCCCACCACCCAGCAGCTGGTCCGCAAGGGCCGGGTCCGGATCAACCGGAAGACCAAGGCCCCCGCCCTGCACGGCTCGCCCCAGAGGCGCGGCGTCTGCGTGCGCGTCTACACGACCACCCCCAAGAAGCCGAACTCGGCGCTCCGGAAGGTGGCTCGGGTGCGGCTGACCAGCAAGGCCGAGGTGACCGCCTACATCCCGGGGATCGGGCACAACCTCCAGGAGCACTCGGTGGTGCTGATCCGGGGCGGCCGCGTCAAGGACCTCCCCGGCGTTCGCTACCACATCATCCGGGGCACCCTGGACACCGCCGGGACCAAGAACCGGAAGCAGGGGCGCAGCAAGTACGGCGCCAAGCGCGAGAAAGCGGCCAAGTAGAGATTCATTCGAAATGCCACGTCGAGCCCGCGTCCAGCGACGCAACATCCTCCCGGACCCGATCTACGCCAGCCCCGCGCTCGCGAAGTTCATCAACTGCGTGATGCTCGCCGGCAAGAAGTCGACCGCCCAGAAGATCGTCTACGACGCCTTCGAGAAGGTCAGGCGCTCCAGCCGGCGCGAGCCGCTCGACGTCTTCGACCAGGCCATGCGCAATGTGACCCCGGTGATCGAGGTCAAGCCCAAGCGGGTTGGCGGCGCCACCTACCAGGTGCCCGTCGAGATCCGCCACGACCGGCGCCAGGCGCTCGCCCGCCGCTGGGTCATCCGCTATGCCCGGGCCCGGGGTGGCAAGAGCATGGCCGACCGGCTGGCCGCCGAGTTGATGGACGCCGCCAATGGGGTGGGAGCGTCGGTCAAGCGGAAGGAAGACACCCACAAGATGGCCGAGTCGAACAAGGCCTTCTCGCACTTCCGATACTGATCTGAAGTTTGTGGTCCTGTACTGATGAGCACCGCAGTCGCCGGTCGCGCTGTCGCGCTGGAGAAGTACCGGAATATCGGGATCATGGCCCACATCGACGCGGGCAAGACCACGACGACCGAGCGCGTCCTCTTCTACACGGGCCGCATCCACCGGATGGGGGAGGTCCACGAGGGCGCCGCCACCATGGACTGGATGATCCAGGAGCAGGAGCGCGGGATCACCATCACCTCGGCCGCCACGGCGGCGGAGTGGCGCGGCCATCGAATCAACATCATCGATACACCCGGGCATGTGGACTTCACCATGGAGGTGGAGCGCAGTCTCCGGGTCCTGGACGGCGCGGTGGCGGTGTTCGACGCCGTGGCCGGGGTCGAGCCCCAGTCCGAGACGGTCTGGCGGCAGGCGGACCGCTACCAGGTTCCGCGGATCTGCTTCATCAACAAGATGGACCGGATGGGGGCCGACTTCTACGCCTCGCTGCAGTCGATCAAGGACCGGCTGGGGGCCAACCCGATTCCCATCCAGCTCCCGATCGGCAGCGAGGCCGGCTTCGTCGGAATGGTCGACCTGGTCAACCTGACCAGCATCGTCTACCTCGACGATCTCGGCACCACCAGCGAGCGTGGTGAGATCCCCGAGGAGATGAAGGCCGAGGTGGCCAAGTGGCGCCACACGCTCGTGGAGGCGGTCGCCGAGACCGACGACGAGCTGCTCGGCCGCTACCTGGAGGGGGAGGAGCTCTCCGCCGACGACATCCGCCGCGGGCTCCGCATCGGGACCATCAAGACCCAGCTGGTGCCCGTGCTCTGCGGCGCCGCGCTCAAGAACCGGGGCGTCCAGCCGATGCTCGACGCGGTCGTCGACTACCTGCCGTCCCCGCTTGATGTCCCCCCCATCGAGGGGCACGTCCCAGGGAAGGTGGAGCCCGGCCGCCGTCCGGCCGACGACGACCAGCCCTTCGCGGCGATCGCCTTCAAGATCGCCAACGACCCCTTCGTCGGCAACCTCACCTTCTTCCGGGTCTACAGCGGCACCCTGAAGAGCGGCTCCTACGTCTTCAACGCCACCCAGGGGCAGCGCGAGCGGATCGGGCGCATCCTCCAGATGCACGCCAACCACCGCGAGGATATCGAGGAGGTCCGGACCGGCGACATCGCGGCCGCCATCGGCCTCAAATCGACGACCACCGGGGACACGCTCTGCGCCGAGGATTCTCCCATCGTCCTGGAGGCGATGGTCATCCCGGAACCGGTGATCTCGGTCGCCGTCGAGCCCAAGACCAAGGCCGACCAGGACAAGATGGGCCTGGCCCTCCAACGGCTCGCGGCCGAGGACCCCACCTTCCGGGTCCGCACCGACGAGGACAGCGGCCAGACCGTGATCTCAGGGATGGGCGAGCTCCACCTCGAGATCATCGTCGACCGCATGCTCCGCGAGTTCAAGGTCGACGCCAGCGTGGGCAAGCCCCAGGTCGCCTACCGGGAGACCATCACCATCCCGGCGCACGGCACCGGGCGGTTCGTCCGCCAGACCGGCGGCCACGGCCAGTACGGCCACGTGGAGCTGGAGCTGCGGCCCCAGGAGCCGGGGAAGGGCTTCGAGTTCGTCTCCAAGATCGTCGGGGGCTCCATCCCCAAGGAGTACATCAAGCCGGTCGAGAAGGGGATCACCGAGGCTCTCGCCAACGGGGTGCTGGCCGGCTGCCCGGTCGTCGACATCAAGGTCACCCTGGTCGACGGCTCCTACCACGAGGTCGACTCCTCCGAACAAGCGTTCCAGATCGCCGGCTCGATGGGCTTCAAGGACGGGATGCGCAAGGCCAAGCCGGCGCTCCTGGAGCCGATCATGAAGGTCGATGTACCCATGCCGGAGGAGTACATGGGCGAGGTCATGGGGGACCTTTCGGGCCGTCGGGGGCACATCCTGGGCATGGAAGGACGCGGGACGACCCAGATCGTTCATGCTCTGGTGCCGCTGGCAGCGATGTTCGGCTATGCCACCGAGCTCCGCTCGATGACCCAGGGCCGCGCCTCGTACTCCATGGAATTCCACCACTACCAGCAGCTACCCTCTGGCCTCGCCGACGAGATCGTCGCCAAGGCCAGGTCGTGACCCGCGAACAGAGCAATCCAACCGGGAGCCAGCACAGGACCACCAGCGAGACGCAGAGGAACTGAGAAGGCCATGGGCAAGAAGAAGAAATACACCAGCACCAAGCCCCACGTGAACGTCGGGACCATCGGTCACATCGACCACGGTAAGACGACGTTGACGGCTGCCATCACCAAGACCCTCGCTGAACGCGTCGGTGGTGCCAACTCGTTCGTATCGTTCGATCAGATCGACAACGCGCCCGAAGAGAAGGCGCGGGGCATCACCATCGCCACCGCCCACGTCGAGTACGAGACGGCCGCTCGCCACTACGCCCACGTCGACTGCCCCGGGCACGCCGACTACATCAAGAACATGATCACCGGTGCCGCCCAGATGGACGGCGCCATCCTCGTGGTGGCCGCCACCGACGGGCCGATGCCCCAGACCCGGGAGCACATCGTGCTGGCCCGGCAGGTCGGCGTCCCCTACATCGTGGTCGCCCTCAACAAGGTCGACCAGGTCGACGACGAGGAGCTGCTCGAGCTGGTCGAGCTGGAGATCCGCGAAGTGCTCGCCCGGTACGAGTTCAACGACGTCCCGGTGGTCCGGGTCTCGGCCCTCAAAGCCCTGGAGGGCGACAAGGAGGCCGGCGACCAGGTGATGGCTCTCATGGATGCCGTCGACAGCTACATCCCGCTGCCCGAGCGGCCCACCGACAAGCCGTTCATGATGCCGATCGAGGACGTCTTCTCGATCGAGGGTCGCGGCACCGTGGTCACCGGGCGCATCGACCGCGGGATCATCAAGGTCAACGAGCCGGTCGAGATCGTCGGCATCCGGGACACCACCAAGACGACGGTGACCGGCGTCGAGATGTTCCACAAGGAGCTGGACGGCGGCGGCGAGGCGGGCATGAACGTGGGCTGCCTCATCCGCGGCATCAAGCGCGAGGACGTGGAGCGCGGCCAGGTGCTGGCCAAGCCGGGCTCCATCAACCCGCACACCAAGTTCAAGGCCCAGGTCTACGTCCTCAGCAAGGAGGAGGGCGGGCGCCACACCCCGTTCTTCACCGGGTACCGGCCCCAGTTCTACATCCGGACCACGGACGTGACCGGCAGCATCGCTCTGCCCGAGGGCACCGAGATGGTGATGCCCGGTGACAACGTGGAGATGGGGGTGGAGCTGATCACCCCGATCGCCGTCGAAGACGGGATGCGGTTCGCCATCCGCGAGGGCGGTCACACCGTCGGCGCCGGCGCCGTCACCTCGATCGAGAAGTAGCGGTAGGGGAGAAGGCAGCGGCATCGCCATGGCGCAGAAAATTCGCATTCGGCTCAAGGCTTACGACCACCGGGTCCTGGATCAGGCCGCCTCGAAGATCGTCGAGACCGTGGTCCGGACCGGGGCGCACGTCGCCGGGCCGGTGCCCTTGCCCACCCGGATCAGCAAGTGGACCGTGGTCCGCTCGCCGTTCATCGACAAGGACTCCCGCGAGCAGTTCGAGATGCGCACCCACAAGCGGATCCTCGACATCCTCGACCCCAACCCCAAGGTGGTCGACGCCCTGATGCGGCTCAACCTGCCGAGCGGGGTGGATATCGAGATCAAGCTGGGAGACCAGCGGTGATGCCGCTCAGATCCGCCCAGCTCGGCGTCAGCTCCGCTGCTCAGTCGGTCACGCACGTCAGTACGCTCCCTCCCTGCGCTGCTCGTTTCCTTGATCTGAGCGGCCTGAGCGGCATCACGGAGTCTTTCGATGTCTAAAGGACTGCTGGCGCGGAAACTGGGGATGACCCAGCTCTTCACCGAGCAGGGCACGGTGGTGTCGGTCACCGTCCTGGAGGCGGACTCCTGCCACGTCGTGCAGGTGAAGACCCCCGGCATCGACGGCTACGACGCCGTGCAGCTGGGCTTCGGAGAGAAGAAACCCCGCCGTACCACCAAGCCCGAGGCCGGCCACTTCAAGCGCGCCGGGACGCCGCCGCTCGCCCACCTCGCCGAGGTCCGGGACGCGGGCAGCCCCGCCGTGGGAACCCGGTTGTCGGTGTCGCTCTTCGAGGCGGGCGAACGTGTCGACGTCACCGGCATCACCCAGGGCAAGGGCTTTGCCGGGCAGCACAAGCGTCACAACTTTCACCGGGGCCCGGTGAGCCACGGCTCGCACAACATCAAGCAGGCGGGATCGATCGGCTCGACCGACGCCGCCCGTGTCTTCAAGGGGTTGAAGATGGCCGGCCACCTGGGCGCGTCGCGCGCCACCGTCCTCCGTCTCGAGGTGGTGCGTGTCGATCCCGAACGCAACCTGCTGCTGGTGCGGGGCGCCGTCCCCGGGCATCGTGACTCCGTGGTCCTGGTCCGCGACAGCGAGCGCAGCGGAGCGCTGGTCTCATGAGCACCGCTCCGGTCGTCGACCTCACCGGCGCGAGCCAGGGGGAGCTCGAGCTTCCCGAGACGGTCTTCTCGGTGATCCCGCACGCCACCGTGATGCACCAGGCGCTGCTCCGCCAGCTCGCCAACGCCCGTCAGGGGACCCACGACAGCAAGACCCGCACCGAGGTGAGGGGCGGAGGCCGCAAGCCATACCGGCAGAAGGGCACCGGCCGGGCCCGGCAGGGGTCGATCCGGGCACCCCATTACGCTGGAGGCGGCACCGTCTTCGGGCCCACCCCCCGCGACCACAGCCTGCAGATGCCTCGCAAGCAGCGGCGCCTGGCCCTGCGCAGCGCGCTCAGCGTCAAGGCCGCAGAGAGCCAGATCACAGTCCTCGACAGGATCGAGCTGGAGGAGCCGAAGACCAAGGTCGTGACCGGATTCCTCCAGGCGCTCGACGCCGGCCGCCGCGTGCTCGTGGTGCTCGGCTCCCATCACGACGCTCTCGAGCTGAGCGCCCGGAACCTCCCCGAGGTCCGGGTCATCCTGGCCGGCAACATCTCGGTGCGCGACCTGCTCACCGCCGACACGGTGGTGATGACCCGGGATGCCGTCGAGCACATCGCGGAGGCATGGGGATGAGCCAGGGACGCGCCTTTCACCAGGTCATCCTGCGGCCGATCTCGAGCGAGAAGTCGTACGCGGTCATGGGCGGTCTCAACAAGTACACGTTCGCCTGCCCTTCCCACGTGACCAAGGTCGACATCCGGCGGGCCATCGAGGAGGCCTTCCCCGAGCAGAACCTGACCGTGACGGCGGTCAACGTCCTGGCCGTCCACGGCAAGGTGCGCAGCCGGCAGTACCGGCGCGGCAGCGGCGCCCGGCTGATCGGGAAGAGCCCCGATTGGAAGAAGGCGGTGGTGACGCTGGCTCCCGGGCAGAAGATCCCCGGACTGTTCGAGGGCGTATAGAGCGATGCCAGTCAACAAGTACAAGCCGACCAGCGCTGGCCGCCGATTCATGGCCGTCAGCTCCTTCGAGGAGGTCACCAAGACCACCCCGGAGCGCAGCCTGACCGTCCATCTCAAGAAGGCGAGCGGGCGCAACAACACCGGCCGGATCACGGTCCGTCACCACGGAGGCGGACACACCAAGCTCTACCGGGTGATCGACTTCCGGCGGACCAAGCGCGACATCCTCGCCCAGGTGGCGGCGATCGAGTACGACCCCAACCGGAGCGCCCGCATCGCTCTCCTCCACTACGCCGACGGCGAGAAGCGCTACATCCTTGCCCCCCTGGGGCTGACCGTCGGGACCCTCATCAGCGCCGGTGCCGGCGCTGAGATCAAGCCCGGCAACGCCCTGCCGCTCTCCAACATCCCGCTGGGCACGACCATCCACAACCTCGAGGTGCTCCCGGGCCGTGGCGGCCAGCTGGTGCGCAGCGCCGGCGTCGCGGCCCAGCTGATTGCCAAGGAGGGCGAGTTCGCCACCGTGCGGATGCCCTCCGGGGAGGTCCGGCGGATCGACGTCCGCTGTTTCGCCACCGTCGGCCAGGTCGGCAACGCCGATCACGAGAACCAGAACATCGGCAAGGCGGGCAAGTCGCGCTGGCGGGGCTGGCGGCCATCGGTGCGCGGCATGGCCATGAACCCCTTCGATCACCCGCACGGAGGCGGCGAGGGTCGCAGCGGCGCCGGCGGGCACCCGCAGACCCCATGGGGCAAGCCGGCACTCGGCTACCGCACCCGCCGCAACAAGAAGACCGACCGCATGATCGTGCGTCGCCGGAAGAAGTGAGACCATGAGCCGTTCCCTCAAGAA
>Ga0187875_10000189_pt1 | contig 56498 bp, 49 predicted proteins | sample June2016WEW_17_1_2_FD_132978 | JGI IMG/M metagenome (GOLD analysis project Ga0187875, IMG submission 132978) | Peatland microbial communities from SPRUCE experiment site at the Marcell Experimental Forest, Minnesota, USA - June2016WEW_17_10 | ecosystem: Environmental > Terrestrial > Soil >...
GCATGGAGGGCGGGAATCACCCCCAGGTCGTCCAATACGGCCGGGCGCAAATCCCGCGCGAACCGATGGACGATATCCACCGACTTCTCGACCATCCGTTGCGCACTGGAGATCTTATTCTGGAGGCCCTTCGTGTTGTGTGAAGCCTCGATTTTTAAGGCCGCCAGCCGGACATTGATACCGGTCAAGGTCTGGGCAATTTCATCGTGCAACTCGCGACTGATCCGCTTACGTTCTTCCTCCTGCGCCAACAGAAGCTGGCGGGAGAGCAGCCGCAACTGCCCCTGCAAGTGGTGCGACTGCTTTAATAACTGACTGTAGTGTCGCTCGCTACTACGGAGGGATTCCTCCACCGTCTTGCGCTGGGTGATTTCCCGTTTCAACTGACGGTTCGAATCGGCCAGATCCGCGCTGCGCCGGTTCGACATCTCGATCATTTGATTCAAACGAATGTTGGCTTCGCGCGCGGTGCGATGAGTCTTCTCGATTGGGGTGATGGCCTCGGCAAAAAACCTTCCTGCCCGACGGACCATCGCGTCCCGGGTCCTCGCAGAATAACCCGGCAACACGAGGGTGATCAACGCTCGCTCGTGAATCCTGGCCAGGTCCAACGTCTCCAACCCGGTGGCCATGGCCTGCCGGCCCAATCTCTGTGCCGACTCGGAGCCTGCCCGTAAGCCATGTTTCAGGTGCTTTCGCAACGCCGCCTGATAGCGTTGCGATAATCCGGTGAGCTTACGTGTCATGTTGTTTGCCGAATTCACGGGCGAACCGATTCATCGTCTTGACTGATTTTTCCACCAACCGCTGTGTGCTGGCAATTTCTTTTTTGAGGCCCATGGCATTGACCGTCGCTTCGTTTTTCAACGTCAACAGTCGGACATTGATTCCCAACAACGTCTGGGCAATTTCGTCATGCAATTCGTGGCTCATCTGCGTTCGCTTGTCCTCCTGCGCCAACAAAATCTGATGGGTCAGATGTCGTAAGTGCTCCTGCATGAGGTGCGACTGCTCCAGTAAATTGGTACGATGTTTCCCGCTTTTTTCAAGAGCTTCCTTCGCGGCCTTGCGCCGAACGATTCCCCGTTTCAGGTGACGGCCAGAGGCAGCCAGTTCGACCGCTTGTCGGTCGAGTGTCCGGGCCAGTTGATCCAAGTGGACGTCGGCCTTGAGCGCGGTGCGATGAGTCTTCTCGATTGGGGTGATGACCTCGGCAAAAAACATCTCCGCCCGTTTGATGATCCCGTCTCGGCTGCTGGAGGCTTCCAGTGAAGCGACGGCTGCCTCGTGAATCCTCGCTACGTCCAACGTCTCCAGCCCGAGGTTCATGGCCCGGCGTCCCAGTCCGCGCGCCGGTTGCAGGCTGGCCCGCGGGCCTTGCTTCAGATGCTTGCGCAGCGCCGTCACGTATTGTCGCGACAGCCTGGTCAGTTTTCGCTTCATAATATTTGTGTGAACTTTTGCGCTACAAATCCACTATCACTCTCTGACGATTGCTTCGAGCCGTCCATGGGGTAAAACCCGACCTATCCGCCATTCATCAGTAGGGTTACACCCCATGGCGAATGTCCAGCCCACCGCGTAACCTATCTCGGAATGCCGGAGAAAACTCTCGGGTGCATGCCGGGATTGAGTCATGAAGTGGCCATCGTCAATGTCGAATCGTTCGTGGCGGGCCAAGTGGACGCTTGGCATCGGGATTGCCCTGATCGTCTATACGCTTGTGGGGTTCCTCCTTCTGCCCGCAATCATCAAGTCACAGATGCTGAAGCGACTGCCCGCGCTCACCAGGCGCGTGGTCACCGTGCAGCAGGTCAAACTGAATCCCTTTACCCTGGCGCTGACAATCCGTGGATTCACGATGAAGGAGACGAATGGCGACGTATTCTCCTCGTTCGATGAGTTGTACGTGAAACTCCGACTCGTCTCGTTCTTCAGGCGCGCCTTTGTGTTCAAGGAGATCAGGCTCAAGAAACCGTTTGGGAACGTCATCTTCCAGCAGGATGGAAAGTTCAATTTCTCCAACCTGTTGAGCGCATTGCCGCCTGAATCCAAACCGAAGATTGAGTCGCACAGATTGCCGCACTACATGGTCGAGCGACTCAGCATTGAGGACGGCGCGCTTATGTTTCACGATTTGAACCGAAAGGTTCTACTGAAACTCAGCCGGATCGGTCTGACAATGGCCGGGCTTTCGAATCAGACGACCACGCCCATCCCGACGATGATATCCTTTGTTTGCAACGAATCCGGAACGGCTGTGTTGCGGGGCACCGTATCTCCATTTGCACGCGCGGCAGACGTTCAAGTCCAGGTGACCAATCTGGATCTGCGAGCCATCCAACCGTACGTCGAGGAAATCTGGAATCTCGAAATCACCGGTGGTGCGCTCACTGCCAATGGGCGTGTACTCTATACGGCAGCCGGACATGGAGTTCCGCTCGTACAGTTCACGGGGCAGCTCGGCGTTGCCAACTTCACCTCCGTGGACTCGGGGGCGCGCAAGGAACTTATCAAGCTGGATTCGCTCACCCTCAGCGGCATTGACCTGCGGTATCTGCCCCACGGCCTCGACGTCGCGGCGGTCAACGTTGTTGGGCTGAGGGGCAACATAGTCATCTTCCCCGACAAGAATTCTAACTGGAAAGGCATGGTCAATAATGCCGAGCAACTCCAAGAGCTGATCGTGAAGCTCCAGTTGAATAAACTTTTTCCTTTCCAGATCGGCACGGTGTCCTTTGAAAACTGCTCGTTTGCCTTTGCCGACCGATCGATCGAGCCCAATGTTGTTTCTGAACTTCAGGATGTCGCCGGCACCGTCACGGGGCTGTCCTCCGCCGCGACAGGGACTACGAGGGTGGACCTAAACGGAAAAGTGGACGACCACTCGACGTTTACCATTACGGGCACGATGAACCCGCTGGCCGACGATCTGAAGATTGATCTCACTCTTTCTTTGAAGAACGGGGAAATGACGCCCGGATCCCCGTACGCTGCGAAATTCGTCGGTTATCCAATCCACCAAGGCCAGCTCTCGCTTGAGGCGCATTACACTGTAAACCAGCGCGTTCTCAGGGCGGACAACAAATTCAGTGCACGTCAATTGAAGCTGGGTGCGAAGGACGATAGTCCCGATGCCACGCAACTCCGCATCAAACTCGCCATCGCGTTGCTGCAGGATCGCGACGGCGTCCTTGCGTTCGATGTGCTCGTGAACGGAAATCTGGACGATCCCCAATTCAAACTCGGCCCGGTCATCACGCAGATGTTCATGAACGTCGCCCTAAAGGCCCTGAGCAATCCCTTCGCGCTACTCGGCTCGCTGGTTGGCAGTGGCGAGCAACTGAGCTTCGTTACTTTTGAGCCCGGCCGCTCCGACTTCGCAACCGGAGAAACCAAGAAGCTGGATACGCTCGCGAAAGCGCTCTTCGCGCGTCCCGCTGTCGAACTCGAAATCACCGGCTCTGTCGACACCACAAGCGACCGTTTCGCCCTGGCCAAAATCAAACTTCACCAGCAACTCAAGGCCCGTCGGATCAAGGAACTCACCGCTGAGGGAAAAACGACCGGCCCCGCCGACACATTCCAAATTGAGCCACAGGATTACGAGCGCCTGATCCACATGACCTATCTTGAGGTTATCGGCACAAAGCCGGTCGTCACGGCCGAGCCACCGTCTTCGACGGGGCCTACACAGAATTTCGGGCCGGGCGAACCGTCAGATGAGGAGGTGAACCAGTTGTCGCGGCTTCCACCCCAGCCTGCAACGGCCTTCGCCGATCTCACCCTCGCGGATGCGGAAGCGAGAATCATCGAAACGATCGAAGTCACGCCAGACGATTTCCGCGCCTTGATGCAAGCGCGCGCGGACAACGTGCAGAAGTACCTGTTGCAGACCGGCCAGGTTGGCGCGGAACGGATGTTCATCATTGCGCCCAAACCCGTCGATCCATCGTACCAAGGCAAGAGCCGGGTGGACTTGTCGCTGCAGTGAGTATTTGGGGGTAGGGTTGTACCCCATGGCACGGGATCAGTTCCTCGCCTAGCGTACCCTCAGTAACCAACCCAACGCTGTAGCAACAGAAAGAAGGAAGTAGCATGAGAGTAAGATATTCATTGGCGCTTGTAGCGGCGGTGGCCGCCCTGGTGGGCAGCAGCACGCCACTGCGGGCGTCCGAGACGGATGACCGCATCGAGTCCTCGTTCACGAAGAGCTTCGTCTACAAGACCTATTTGAAGGACGAACACATCAAGATCAGCTCCAAGGATGGAGCCGTTACCTTGTCGGGCGACGTGTACAACGAAACCCACAAACCGATGGCCCAGGACACCGCCGCAGCGCTGCCCGGGGTCACGAGCGTGGACAATCGTATCGCCGTCGTCGGCGACCAGCCCGCCGAGAGCTCGGATACGTGGATCAGCATGAAAGTGAAAGCGGCATTGCTGTATCGTCGTAACGTCAGCGGTACCAAGACCGAAGTGTACGTGAAAGATGGCATCGTGACGTTGAAAGGCGTGGCCGCCAACCAGGCCCAAAAAGACCTGACCACGGAATATGCCAAAGACATCGACGGTGTGAAAAGCGTGGAGAACGAGATCGTCGTGTCCGCGAGCCTGGAAACACGCGGCGAAACAACGGGCGAAAAGATTGACGACGCCTCGATCACTGCCCAGGTCAAGGGATCATTGCTGTCGCATCGCTCGACCAGCATGCTCAGCACCAAGGTCACGACGACCGATGGCGTGGTCACGGTAAGCGGCACGGCCAAGAACGAAGCCGAAAAGGCCCTGGTCACCAAGCTTGTCACCGACATTAACGGTGTCCAGAGCGTGGTCAACAACATGACCATTGCGACGACCGTATCCAGTAACAAGTAGACATTCACTCATTGCTGGCTGGTGCGGGGGGTAGTGAGGGGTGCACCAGTCGGTAATGAATCAAAGGCAGACAGAAGCAGAGTGAAAGGAAACCAGACATGAAGACAGAACATGCGGGAATGATTGAATCGGTAAAAGACGGGATTGTTGCCGCGGTCAAAGGAGGCGGTGACATCGTCCAAGCAACGGTAGATACCGTCAGCAACACGCTCTCCACAAGCCTCAAGGATGCTGGCAAGGTGGGCTCGTCGGCGACCGCAGCCATTGGCGACGTTGCCGGCGGCGCGATTCAAGGCGCCGCACACGTCGGCGCGCATCTTGGACATGCCTCGAAAGGAATCGTAATCGGAGTGCTCCGCGGCACCAAACATGTTGGCAGCGCGGCCATGGATACCATCGGCCATACGGCCGAGGCGGTCATCCAGCACACGGCCGCAGTCGGCGGCAAACTGGAACACGCTTCGACCGGCTTGGTTGAAGGCGCAATTCATTCCGCCAAAGGGGTCGGCGTGAACGCCGAGGACGCTGTGTCGGCGGTTGCCGATGGAGCTTTGAAGGCGGCTGGCGAGGTGGGCTCGACCGCTGTGGAGACAGTTCGTAACGCCGTGACCAAGACCGCGCATGGCGCCAAGGTCGTGCTGAAACAACCCAAGGTGGCCGAGCCAGTAACAAGTAGTCATTAGAACCGCTGCCCACTGGCGCGAGAAGTAAATGGCGCACCAGCCGGCAGTGGAAAACAAACCAAACCGAAAGGGAGAATCATATGTTGTGGACGATTGCAGTAGTACTGATGGTTCTGTGGGCGCTGGGAATGGTGAGCAATTACACGATGGGAGGGTTTATTCACCTCCTGTTGGTGGTTGCCATCATCATGGTCCTGGTCAACGTCATCAGCGGCCGGAGAGCCGTGTAGTAAAGTGGTTAACGAAGAAAAGGAAACCGGAGGTTCGAAATGAATTCAAAAACGATTGCACTTGTACTGATCGCACTCGGCATTGTGGTGCTCGCGTACTCAGGCATCACGTACACGACGAGAGGAAAGCCTGTTAACATCCTCGGCGCGCACATTGAGACTACACAAAGCCACTTCATTCCCCCGGTGGCCGGTGCGCTTGTGCTGGCCGGCGGGATCGTATTGCTTATCGTGAATCCCCAAAAAGCCTGAGTCAGCTTATAGAGGCTGACCAACCGTCTGTTTATGCGATGGCAAACAAGATGTGTCGCGATCTGTCTGGGGCTGGCGTGGCTGAACTCGGGACCAGTCTGTCACGCCGCGGACAATCAGCGGGCGCGGGAAATCGTGGATCGAGTGGGTCGGCTGTTTATCAGCCAATCCAGCATCGCCACAGTGGAAATGCAGATCACCAGGGAAGACTGGCAACGGAAGATCTCGATGCAGTTCTGGTCGCTCGGTGAATCGAACATCCTCGTCCGCATCCTCAGTCCGCAGGAAGATGCGGGCACGGCCATCCTGAAAGTGGGCAACAAGCTCTGGTATTATCTGCCAAAAGCGAACCGCACGGTGAAGATGCCGGCTTCCATGATGATGACCTCGTGGATGGGCAGTCACTTCACCCTCAATGACCTGGTAAAAGAGAGTCGCCTCACCAACGACTATGTGATTGTGACCTCTTTTGAAGGACAGCGGGATGGAGTCACGGTGTCCGAATATACCCTGACACCCATGCCAGCCGCGGTGGTGGTGTGGGGGAAAATTACCCTGGAGATCCGTCAAGCCGACCGGATGCCCGTACGTCAGCGGTACTATGACGAGGACGGCAAGCTGGTCCGGGAACTGACCTTTTCCGATTACAAAACCGTGAGCGGAAGGCTCATTCCGACGCGTCTGGTCATGCAATCCATGGACAAGGCCGATAGCAAAGCAGGCGCGAGTGGTGGTGTTTTGGCTCAGGGGGTGATGCGACCTCTGGACCAAGCGGTTGAACAGACGACGATCACGTACGAAAAGATCAACTTCGACGCGCCGATTAGCGCGGGGACGTTTTCCCTGGAGAAACTGAAGCAATGAGCGGACGGCTGCTGCGACTCGCGTGGCGCAATCTCTGGCGTAATCCCAGACGGACGCTGATCGCCATGGTAGCAATCGGCTTCGGCTACGCCATGCTGCTGTTCGTGGCGTGCCTGATGTCCGGGTTGAGGCAACAGATGATCGAGAGCGGCACGGACCTTGTTCTCTCTGATGTTGAGGTGCACGCTCCGGGTTACTACCCGGATCGTCCCACACTTCAGACCTTGGGAGGGCGAAACGGGACGGATGTCAGCGCGCTGGTTGCCGCCATCGCCGCCGACCCGCGGGTTCAGGCTGCGAGTCCCCGGGTGTACGGCTATGGCTTGGTCAGCGCGCCCCATCAATCGGCGGGGGCGCAACTTCTCGGCGTCGTCCCCGATCAGGAACAGAAAATTACTGTGCTGCAAACCCGGATGGTAAAAGGGAGCTACCTGACCGGACGGATGCCCAAAGGTATCGTGATGGGAGATAAACTCGCCACCACGATTGGCGTCAAAGTGGGATCGGAAATCGTCTTGTTGACACCGGCGGCCGATGGATCGACGGGAAATGACGTGTACACGGTAGCCGGGATGTTTCACACGGGGCTTGACGCCATGGACCGGGGTCTGGTGCTCATGTCTCTCGCTTCTTTGCAGGAGTTGTTGCGCCTGCCGCCGGGAAGGATCCACGAAGTTGGGATCAAGCTCCATGACATCACCACGGCGACGACGACGGCGGCGGCACTTGAGTTGCAACTGCGCAAGATTCTGCCGGTTCGGGTGAGGGCTTGGCCGGAGCTGGCACCGGAGCTGGCCGACTACGTGCAGTTCAACCGCCGTGTTACTTTCATTCTCTTTTCCATCTTCTTCCTGTTGGCAGTCATGGGCATCGTCAACACCATGCTCATGGCGATCATCGAGCGCACGCGCGAGCTCGGCATGCTAATGGCCGTTGGAATGCGTCCCGATCAGGTGGTCGGCCTCATCGTGGCGGAGGCGGCAAGTTTGGCTGGAGTCAGTCTGGTTTTGGGAGGAGCGCTTGCAGTACCGCTCCTTTGGTATTTACAGATTCATGGTCTAAACATGGGTGGCAATGGAAGCGCGGTCTCTCTGGCTGGAGTTGTGGTAGGCCCCCTCTGGTACGGCCGGCAGGATTTCACGGTCTACACTCAGGCCGCTCTGGGCCTGGCCGTCACGGCTCTGGTGTCGGCCCTCTATCCCGCGTTGCGGGCGGCTCGCTTTCGCCCGGCGGAGGCGCTCCGAAAGGTTTAGCGATGACGGGTATTCTCCTGCTGGTGAAAATCGGGTGGCGCAATCTCTGGCGCAATCCCCGCGGGACCCTGCTGACGGCGCTGGCTTTGGGTTTGGGTCTGACCTTGCTGCTGATTTCCTTGGGGCTGCTCGATGGCAGCCACGAGCAAATGGTTGGTAATGGGGTGAGATTCGGCACCGGGCACGTCGTTATCCAGGCACAGGGGTATCAAGACTCCGGGTCTGCGGAGCTATTGCTGCCGGCCCGGGTCGTGTCCACGACCGGGGAGTTCTTGCACACCGAGGCCCTGAGGCATTTTGTGCGGGGCGTGAGTCCCCGGCTGTTGGCCTCTGGACTGCTGAGTTCCGCAGACAACGCCAGTGGCGTGAGCATGATGGGGGTCATCCCCAAAGAGGAACGGGCCGTATCCTTGATTCCCCAGCGAATCGTCGAGGGGAACTATCTGAATGACGACCAACAATCGGGCGTTGTCATTGGCGTGGAGTTGGCCCGCAAGCTCGACGTGAAGCTCGGGGCCAAAGTCGTGCTCATGACTCAGGCGGTGCAACCACCCGACACGGAGGCGACGGGCGCAGGAGGTGGAGACATGCAGAGCACTCTACTGCGGGTGACCGGAATCTTTCGCACGGGTATCCAGGCGATCGATGCCCACGTCATCCAGTTGCCGTTGCCTGAGGCCCAAGCACTGCTCGGAGCGCCCGGCCGGGTCACTCAGATTGCTGTCCTCCTGGAACGGGAGGGTGATTCGCTGATGGTGGCCCAGGGCTTGCGGAAGCAGTTGACGGGAGTTCCGGTTGAAATCCTCCCGTGGCGGGAATCCATGCCGACACTGGCTCAGCTCTTCTTGTTGGACGACGCCTTTAATTATGTCATGAACGGTGTGGTGCTCGCGATGGTCGGGTTGGGGATACTCAACACGATACTCATGCGAGTAATCGAGCGCCGTTATGAATTCGGTCTCTGTTCGGCTCTGGGCCTGCAGCCTGTGCAGCTTGGCGTTATGATCATTGGCGAGTCGTTGGCGCTTACGACGATCAGCCTCGCTCTGGGGCTGGTGCTGGGGTTGAGCGCCCAGCATTATTTCGCCACCGCCGGGTTGGATCTGCGCTGGTTCTTCCACAGCAGCCTTCCCACCGCTCTCGTTTTTGACCCGATCATCTACTCGCGTTTGAGCCTGACGCGAATCGCGTCATCCGTTGGCATTGTGTTTCTGACGGCGACCATCATCTCCTTTTATCCGGCGTTCAAAGCCGCGCGAACCGAACTGCCCGGCGCATTGAAGGTGTTTTAGCATGATTGGGAGAGCAATATGACCCAGTGGGCAGTGGAACTGAAAGACGTGAAGAAAACGTACCGCACGGGAGCAATCGAGGTTCCGGCCCTGCGCGGGATCAATCTGCGGATCGCTCCCGGAGAATTTCTCGCGATTGCCGGCCCGTCCGGCTCTGGCAAAACGACGTTGCTGAACATCATTGGTGGACTCGACCGAGCCGATACCGGAGAGGTGTTGGTGGAAGAGAAGAACCTCCAACTCTTATCCTCAGGGGAGCTGGCTCGTCTGCGGCTGCAGCGCCTCGGCTTCGTCTTCCAAGCGTACAACCTGTTGCCGGTGCTGACCGCCATGGAGAACGCTGAATTTACCTTGCTCCTGCAAGGCGTTTCGATGGAACAGCGAAAAGAACGGGTGCAAAAGCTATTTGCAGAAATCGGCTTGGCCGGCCTTGAACATCGTCGTCCCGGCGAGCTGTCCGGCGGGCAACAGCAGCGAGTGGCGGTAGCGCGAGCCATGGTTAGCGAGCCGGCATTGATCCTGGCGGACGAGCCCACGGCGAATCTCGACTCGGTGACGGCGACCGCTCTTCTCGAAGTGATGGAACAACTCAATCGCGTTCACAACACGACGTTCGTCTATTCCACCCATGATCCTCAAGTCATGGAACGGGCACGGCGGTTGATTCGCTTGCATGACGGTCAGATCGCCAGTGATGTGGCGCATGCCGTCCCCGCGCTCTGAGCCATGACCAAAATCACCTTAAAACAACGAGCCCGAGGGTTTTGGCACAAGCTGACGCACCTTGATGCCCGGCCCGACCAAATCGCAGCCAGCTTCTCTATCGGCATCGTTGCCAGTTTCCTGCCCCTGAATCCATCCCCCATCATCGTGGCGACCGGGGTTGCGTGGTTGCTGAAGAGAAACGTGATCGCCGCGGTTGCCGGGGCGACCGCGGCGATTCTCTATACGCCGCTCTTGCCCGTAATCTGGCTGGCGGAATATCAATTGGGGAAGTTGATTCTCCCGGTGCAACATCCGCTAATGTTGGACCACGCACGACTGTGGGACGTTTTGCAAAAGGGTTGGGATGTTTACGCCGCCATGCTCGTTGGCTCGATCATCATCGCCACACCCGTCACGGTGCTCACCTATTTCGTCGTCAAACAACTCGCCGAGAGATGGGCTCGGCAGAAAAAGAAAGCCGCAATGTTCAGGCTGATGGCTGCCTCGGGTCCGGCCATTGCCAACGGGTCAGATGCCAGCCGTGTCCTTCCACGGTAAGAGTGGCTGCATAGCCGGGGGCGGGGGTAAGTTCCTGAAGAGACCAACGGGAGGCTTCGGATGGATCTCTTTGGGCGCGGAGTACGGCGACTGGTTCCCCAGGAGCCAGCGACACGTCAAACTGGTCCAGGGGCAGTGAAAGTCCTTCGCCCCGGGCCTTGATGTAGGCCTCCTTGCGCGTCCAACAGCGAAAGAACGCCTGACGTTGCGCCTCGATGGGGAGTGCCCGTAGCGTCGCAACCTCCCGCGGCGAGAAAAACTGCTCGGCGATCTCCACGACTTCTAGATCAAAACGGATGTGCTCGATGTCGATGCCTACCTCCCGACCACGAGTGACCGCGAACAGTGCGACTCCATGGGAGTGGGACACGTTAAAGCGGATCGCATCATCGTCAGTCTCCCCAGCCAGGCCAGGCTTTCCATGAGAGCTGTAGTAAAAGGACAGGCTTTCGGGTGTTCGATGCAAGTAGCCGCCGAGGATGGCCCGGAGCACCCCACGAGCGGCGATAAAGTGCTGGCGGTCTCTCTCAAAATAAAACTGCTCCGCCCTCACGTGTTCATCCGCGGCAAGGTTGTGGAGGAGGCGCTGAATCTGTGACGGGGTCTGATCCAACATCGCCCGCCAGACATGAACCTCATCGTCACCCAACACCAAAATTCCTGGTGGAGATCGCCACGGAAGAACACGAGGAGTGATGGGTGCGGCCTTCATGTGGTGGTTCTCACCCGTCTCGGCGCAGTACCTGGGAGAGCGCCTTGAGAAGGAGCGGCTGAGTTGTGTTCCAGAAGAAGTGGTCGCCGTCAAACATCCGCAACGAGAAGGAAGCGCTCGTTTGATCACACCAGGCTTCGAGATCGCCACGACTCACCCGGTGATCTTGCAAGCCGCCAAAAACGGAGACCGGGCAGTCGAGCCGAGGCTCGGTTGCGTACACGTACGTTTCGTAAACCGCGAAATCTGCCCGCAGGATGGGAAGCATGATCTGCATGAGTTCCATATCTTCCAACACTTTTTCGGGAATGCCATTCAGGCGGCTCAATTCGACCAAGAATTCCCCCTCGGGCAGGGCATGGAGCGGCCGGTCTCGATGAGGGATTTGCGGCGCGCGGTCCGCCGAGACAAACAGGTGAACCGGCTGAACACCAGTCTGTCGCCGGAGCTGACGGGCGAGTTCAAAGCCAACCAACGCTCCCAGACTGTGACCGAAGAAGGCGAACGGCTTGTCCAAAAGTGGCACCAAGGCTTGGGCGAGGGCTTCGATGAGAGGCGAAAGTTGTGTGAACGGCGTCTTTATCAGCCGGGTTCCCCGACCGGGGAACTCAACCGGACAGATCTCAACATCCGCTGGCAAGCCGTCCGACCAGGTGCGAAAAATCGAGGCACCGCTTCCTGCGTACGGAAAGCAGAACAGCCGGAGCCGGGCTTGCGGGTTCGGTTTGCGGAAGGCAATCCAGGAGTCAAACGCGGTTGCGGTGGTCATGGATCAATCTTTCCTGCTGCCCCATTTTCTTCCGCCTCTGCAGATTGCGCCCGGTCGAGGCAGGCCGTCAGTTTCTCTCCCAGAACTTGAACGTGAGGCTCGTACATCAGGTTGGCGTGATTACCCGGAACGACGTGGACCTCCACTCCACCGCTGGCCCATTCACCCCACCCCAATGTCGGATCGGAAGACGCGCCCGCTGGCGTTTCACTCGCCTTGAAGAAGGTGATTCGACCCTGGTAAAGATGCAGTCCGTAGTTCTGCGTCGCGCGCAGGTCGCTCCGGACGAGCGTAACAAACCGGCGGGCCTGGGAAACATCCAATTCCTCGGGTACCAAGCCGGCGCTCTTCGCCTGTTCCAGCATAAACGCCAACCGTTCGTCTTTGGGAAGCTCCGCCAGGGACTTCATTGGACCAAACGAAATACCAAAGTACTGTTCGACCAACCCGATCGCTTCAGAATCTTCCTCCGGAAACGTCTCATCGGGAGTCGGAATCCGACCGTCCAGTAAGGCGAGCAACGCCACCCGCTGACCTTGCGCTTGAAGTTGCTGCGCCATCTCGAAGGCGACCACGCCTCCCATGGACCATCCTCCCAGAAGGTACGGCCCCGTCGGCTGAACGGTCTGCAGGGCCTGGATGTAATGGGCCGCCATGTCCTCGATCCGCGTGTGCGGGTCTTGTCCGTCTTCCAGACCCCTAGCTTGCAGGCCGTAGCACGGCTGATCAGGACCCAGAAGCCGCGCCAGATGAATGTAGGGGAAAACGTGTCCGCCAGCGGGATGCACGAGGAACAGCGGCCTCTTGGTCCCACCAGGTTGAATGGCCACCAACGAGGACGACGCGCCGGGCGTGGCCTGCTGACGGAGAACACCGGCGAGATGCTCAACTGTTGCTCCCTGAAAGATGGTCGTCAGCGGAAGTTGCTTACCCAGCCGTTTCTCAACGAGAGAGAATAAACGCACCGCCAGCAGAGAGTGTCCTCCCAGTTCGAAAAAGTTGTCTCTCACTCCGACCGGTCGAACGCCCAGAACCTCCTCCCAAATGTGCGCGAGTTGGAGTTCGAGGTCATCGCGGGGCGCGACGAAAGCCTTCTCTAACTCGGGCCTGGATCGATCCGGTGCCGGCAGTGCCCGTCGGTCCACTTTCCCGTTGGGTGTCACCGGCAAAGCCTCGAGCAGCACGACTACCGCCGGCACCATGTACTCGGGCAGCTTTTCCTTCAGAAAGCGACGCAGTTCATCAATCGACGAGTCCGCGACCACATAGGCCACCAACCGCTTCTCGTTCGGCGCGTCTTCCCGAGCCAGAACTACAGCCTCCCGGACGGCCGGGTGTTGGCCAAGCACGGCTTCGATTTCTCCCAGTTCGATGCGAAACCCACGGATCTTCACTTGGTGGTCAGCACGACCGAGGAACTCGATGTTCCCGTCAGGTCGATAGCGGGCCAGATCGCCGGTCTTGTACATTCGTGCTCCGGGCTCGGCACGGAAGGGGTCTGGAATAAATTTCTCGGCGGTCATCTCCGGCCGGTTCAGATACCCTTGGGCCAGACCCTCCCCCCCGATATGCAGATGGCCGGGAACACCGATCGGAACGGGGTTGCCGTGCTGGTCCAGAATGTAGATCGCTCGATTGGCGAGGGGCCGTCCGATGGGCACCCGTTGATACGTCGTGTTCTCACCGGAACAAGGAGCAATTTCGAAAGCCGTTGCCGTGATTGTCGTCTCGGTCGGGCCGTACGCATTGAGGAGTCGGATTGAACCCACCGGTGTTTGCTGCCAGAGCTTGAGAACATCGGGCAACATCGTATCTCCGCCGACAATGAAAAGTCTGGGCTGAATGTTCGGGACCAGCTCCGTGACGCCCGCCCATTCTCGAGCCAGTTCCTGCCAGTAGGCGGTTGGAAGATTGAGGACTGTGAGTCCGTATTCGGAAATCTTCCGATGTAATTCAGCTGGATGCCAGATGTTCGTCCCCATGACAACCAGCCGGGCCCCGATGATCAGTGTCGGTAGGATCTCCTCCAATGACACATCGAAACTCAACGAAGCAAACTGGAGCACCACATCGCTGGAGCCCAATTCGTAGTACCGTTGAGCATTCCGGCAGTGTTCGACAATCGAGCCGTGCGAAACGAGGACGCCCTTGGGCTGCCCCGTCGATCCCGAAGTGTAGATTACATAAGCCAGGTTCTCGGGGAGGGTTGAGTTGCCGGGGTTCTCTCCGCTCCCATGGGCAATGGTCTCCCAGCCCGAATCCAGACAGATGACTTTGGCATCGTGCTCCCCCAGCCGCGCCACCAACCGCTCCTGCGTCAACAACACCTGCACCTGGGCATCTTTCAACATGAAGGCCAGCCGCTCCTTCGGATACGCCGGGTCCAGGGGCACAAACGCGCCGCCGGCCTTGAGAATGCCCAGCAATCCGATGACCATCTCCAACGAGCGTTCCATGCAGATGGCCACCAGTACATCGGGTCCAACTCCCAGCGCCCGCAAGTAATGCGCCAGTTGATTGGCACGGCGGTTCAGCTCTTCATACGTCAACTGCTCAGCTTCGAACACGATAGCGCTGGCGTCCGCCGTCCGCTCCACCTGCCCCTCAAAGAGTTGATGAATACACACATCTCCCGAACAATCGGTCTTGGCGCTATTCCACTCCACCAGCAGTTGTTGCCGCTCGGCTTCGGTTAAGAGCGGCAAGTCCGAAAGGCGTTGCTCGGGATCTGCGACCATGCCCTCCAACAGGATCTCGAAATTCCCCAGCATCCGGGCTATCGTGCCCGCCTCAAACAGATCGGTGTTGTACACGAATGCGGCCGTCAGCCCTTGTTCGGTGTCCACGATCTGCAGCGTCAAATCAAAGTGAGCCGTCTCGCTGTCCCCCTCGACAGGGCTCAGGGTCAAGCCCGGCAACTCGACCGTTCGCAGTGGAGCATTGTGCATCACGAACATCACCTGAAAGAGCGGATTGCGGCTCAAATCCCGCTTCACGTGCAATTCTTCGACCAGCCGATCAAACGGCAGGTCCTGATGGCCATACGCCCCCAAACACACCTCCCGCACCCGCCGCAAGAGCTCCCGAAAACCGGGATTACCGGAAAGATCCGTCCGCAAAACCAGTGCGTTGACGAAAAATCCGATCAGGCCTTCGGTCTCCAGCCGGTTACGGTTGGCGATCGGCGTGCCCACGATCAGGTCGTCCTGGCTCGTGTAGCGATACAGCAAGACCTTGAAGGCCGCCAACAACGTCATGAACAGGGTCACCCCTTCCTCGCGACTCAGCGCTTTGAACCCTTCCTGCAGATGTTTGGGCAACACCAACGTCTGGTGCGCCCCCCGGAAAGTCTGCACCGCCGGTCGGGGATGGTCCGTGGGCAGATCGATCAGAGTGGGGCCTCCGGCCAGCTGCTTCTTCCAGTAGGCAATCTGGGCTTCCAGTACTTCACCCTGCAACCACTGTCGCTGCCAGTGAGCGAAGTCCACATATTGAATGGGCAGCGCCGGCAGCGGCGACGATCCGCCGGCGCAGAAAGCGACATAGAGTGTCGCCACCTCTCGAACCAGTATTCCCGTTGACCAACCATCGGAGACAATATGGTGCATTGTCAGCAGCCCCACATGCTCCTCGTCGCCCAGCCGTAACACGGTGCCCCGTAGGAGCGGGCCTTGGGACAAATCGAAGGGCCGTTGGGCTTCGGCGGTGACCAATCGCCGGACCTCGGTTTCCCTCTCGTTCGCCGGCAGCTTCCGCAGGTCAACGACCGGCAGCTGGATCGTCAAGGTCGGGGCGATCACCTGCGTGGGCCGTCCCTCCACCTTCCCAAAGGTGGTGCGCAAGGATTCGTGGCGCTTGATGATTTCATTGAGACTCTGCTCCAGCGCCGCCAGGTTGAGTGGTCCCTTGAGGCGGATGGCGGCCGGAATATTGTACGCCGAGAGGCCCGGTTCCAACTGGTCGAAGAACCAAAGTCGCTGCTGGGCAAATGAAAGAGCCAGGTTTCCGGTCCGCGGAACCGGCAGAATGGGTGGCGCCAGAAGGTTCTGCCCGGCCTGACGGGCAGCCTCGACACTTTCCGCCAGACCAGCCACGGTCGGCACCTCGAACAAACGGCGTAGCGGAATTTCCACCTGGAAGCCTTCGCGAATCCGAGACACGAGTTGGGTTGCCAAAAGTGAATGGCCCCCGAGGTCGAAGAAATTGTCGTGGATACCCACCCGTTCAATGTTGAGGAGCTGGGCCCAGATTTCCGCCAGTGACTCTTCTGTCGAAGTGCGGGGTGCCACGAACGCCTTGTCCAACTCGGGTCGTGATCGGTCGGGCGACGGCAGTGCCCGGCGGTCGATCTTCCCGTTTGGCATCAATGGCAAGGCATCCAGCAGCACGAAGACTGCCGGCACCATATACTCGGGCAGTTTCTCCTTCAGAAAATTACGCAGATCGGTAGTCGTGGGGAGAGGTTCCCGCTCCGGCACCACATAGGCCACCAACCGCTTCTCGCCCGGCGCGTCTTCCCGAGCCACGACCACAGCCTCTCGCACGGCCGGGTGTTGGCCAAGCGCCGCCTCGATCTCTCCCAGTTCAATGCGAAACCCGCGGATCTTTACCTGGTGGTCGGCACGACCGAGGAACTCAATGTTCCCATCGGGCCGATAGCGGGCCAGATCACCGGTCTTGTACATTCGTGCTCCGGGCAGGACACGGAATGGATCTGGAACGAATTTCTCGGCGGTCAACTCCGGCCGGTTCAGATAACCACGAGCCACACCGGCGCCGCCAATGTACAACTCACCCGGCACGCCGATCGGGACCGGATGCAGCAAGGAATTTAAGATGTAGATCTGCGTGTTGGCGATGGGACGACCAATCGTCACCTCGTCTCCCCGGATAATTCTCGCGGCGGACGCGTTGGCGGTCGCCTCGGTCGGGCCGTAGATATTCCAGATCTGGAGATGTGGCATCGTGGATAAGGAGCGCGCGACCAGTTCTTTGCTCAACGGTTCGCCGCCGAAAAACAGGTACGCCAGACCTTCACCCGGCAACGTGGCTTGACCCGACTGGATTGCATGGAGGATAGCCGTCCATAACGACGGCACGCAGTTAAGTCCGACCTGTGTTCGCGCCGCGAGTGCCGCAAGCAGCTTCGTGGGCTCTGCCAGAACATCCTCCGGGAGAATCCACACCTCGCCGCCTCGCAGGAGCGGGGGGAACAATTGCTTCAGGCACATGTCGAAGGTCAGCTTCGTCGTCAGGGGCATGCAAAGTCCAGAGTCGCCCAGCGGACCCGCGTTGACCCAGCACAGGTAGTTGACGAGGCCGCCGTGCTCGCACATGACCCCCTTCGGCTGTCCCGTCGACCCCGAGGTGTACATCACGTAGGCAAGGCTCTGGGCGGTTGTCCCACTTATTGGATTCTTCTCGCTCTCCCGAGAGATGGCTTCCCACCCGGAGTCCAAGGACACGACGCGCCCTCCATAATCCGGCAGGCTATCCAGCCAATCTTTTCGCGTCAGCACCACTGGCGCGTTGGCGTCCTGCAGCATGAACGTCAGGCGCTCTTTGGGATAGGCCGGATCCAATGGCAGGTAAGCGCCACCGGCTTTGAGAATGCCCAGAACCCCGATGACCGTCTCCGGGCAGTGCTGCAGGCAAATGGCCACCGGGATCTCCGGTCCGACGCCCAGCGATTGCAAGTGATGGGCCAGTTGATTGGCGCGAGCGTTGAGTTGAGCATAGGTCAGTTGCTGTTCCTCAAACACGACGGCCACGCAGTCCGGCATCCGCTGGACTTGCTCCTCAAACAATTGGTGGAGGCACTTGCCTTTGGGGTAATCGGTCTTGGTATCGTTGAACTCAACCAGCAGTTGCTGGCGTTCCGCACCGGTTAGAATTTCCAAATCACCGATCACGGCGCCCGGATCACAAATGACACTTTCCAGCAGCGCGTGAAAGTGTCCCGCCATCCGGGCGATGGTGGACGCATCAAACAGGTCGGTGTTGAAGCGAATGGATGCGGAAAGCGATCCGGTCGTCTCGATGATCAACATGACCAGATCCAGAGTCGCGGCCCGTCGTTCGAGGGGGATCGACTCCATCACAAACCCGCCAAGATCCATCCGTAGGCCGGTTTCGCCCCGCGCGAATGACGGTTCGGCCTGTTCCGCGACCCGGTGCGGTTTATCCAGGACGAACATGGCCTGGCAGAGCGGTGATCGGCTGAGATCCCGGGGTGGCCGGAGTCTTTGGACCAAACGAAGAGTGGGGTAATCCTGATGTTCGAGAGCCGCCAACACCGTCTGACGCACCTGACCCAGAAAGGCTCGGAAAGTTGGATTCCCGGAAAGAGTTGCTCGTAAGACAACCGGATTGGCAAAGAAGCCCACCAGCCCTTCAAACTCGGCCCGGCTCCGACCGACCATGGGAGAAGCCACGAGGATGTCTTCCTGGCCGCTGTGGTAGTAAAGCATCAGCTCGAACGCCGCGAGCAGGACCATGTACAGAGTCGCCCCTTCGGCTTTGGCAAGCGCCCGGAGCCGCCGGGCCAGTTCATCGTTCAGCGTGAAATCGTGCTGCGCGCCACGAAACATCTGAATTGGCGGCCGCGGCCGGTCAGTCGGCAGTTTGAGCACGGGTAACGGGCCAGCCAGTTGTTTCTTCCAGTAGTCCCAGAGCCCTTCGCCGTCCGGACTCGCCAGCATTTCGGTCTGCCAACGAACGAAGTCGGTGTATTGGAGATCAAGTGGAGGGAGAACTACTGGTCGACCGGCCTTTTCCGCCGGATACAGCACGCCGAGTTCGTTCAGGATCACCGCGAGGGACCAGAAATCGACCACGATATGATGAATGACCAACAACAGGATGTGTTCCTGTGCCGATCGAGTGAACAGATTCACCCGCATGACCGGCCCTCGTTCCAGGTCAAACCGGCGTTGAGTTTCCTCGACCAGCCGGGTCTGCAGCTCGTCCTCGCGCCAGGTTGAGGCATCGGTCTCATCGAAGTGGACCGCCTGATGGTTGTGGATCTGTTGAACGGGCTTGCCGGAGTGCACCTTAATCGTGGTCCGTAGGGAAGGATGGCGATCCACCAGAGCCTGAAACGCACGCCGGAAAGCTGGGATGTCTACATCGGAGCGGATGCGCGCCGCAAAACTGACGTTGTAAATCGAGCTTTCCGGCGCGAATTGGCACAGGAACCAGATCCCCTGCTGATTATCAGAGAGAGGACAAAACGATTTGGAACCGCTTGCCTTTTTCCGCAGGAGCTGCGCAAGAAGGGCGCGCTTTTCATTGGGGGAAAGATCGACAGTTTGTGGGGAGATCTGGCTCATTCACCAACCTTCTCCTCGCCCAACATGTCGGTGAGCAATGAACCCACTTGCTCATCTGAAAGCTGGTCCAGATTGGCCAACAAACGTTCCGCATTTCGCTGTTCCCCCGGCTGTGCCGCGGCCGAGGACAAAGGCGTCATCGGGTTGGCGACTTCGGCTGCCAGTTGATCAAGCACCGGGGTGACAGCCTGGTCAACGCTAAAGCCCTGAAGGAATTTCACCACCGGCACGTTCACTTTCAGGTCAACCGCGATCCGGTTTTTCAGCTCGACGGCCATCAATGAATCCAGTCCGAGATTATTCAGAGATTGATGTATGTCCAACTTGGATGGGCTGAGTCCGAGCACCCGGGCCACCTGCTCGCTCAGGTAGGATTGCAGCAATCGCCGACGTTCCACAGGTTCGGCCGCAAGAAGGGCATCCCTCCTTTCGCTCGTGTGACCCGCTGGACGGCGGACTTCGGCCTCCTCACGCGCCAGTTCAGAGAGCAGCGGCGAAGCGCTGCCAGTTGGATAGAACTCTCGATACTGCTTCCAGTTGACCGGCACGGCCACAACCTGGGTTGCGCTTTGGACGAGCAGTCGTCCCAGCATTTCCAGCGCTTGCTTGGGTGCGATGCTGCTGATTCCCAAGAGCGCGAGGCGCGCGGCAAGACGCTTGCCTCCAACCGAATCCGCGAATCCTTCACCGGCCCAAGCGCCCCAGTTGATACTCAGGGCCGGCTGGCCCCGGGCTTGCCGTTGATGCGCCAGAGCATCCAGGAAAGCGTTGGCGGCGGCATAGTTGCCCTGACCGGGCTGGCCCAGTACAGAGCCTGCGGAAGAGAACAATAGGAAGAAGTCCAGGGGATCGTCTTGGAGCAGGCGATGCAGCAGCCAGCCACCCATCACCTTGGGCCGCAAAACCGTATTTAATGCTGCCGCATCGAGTTGGATCAGCAGTCCGTCCTGCAACACTCCTGCCGCGTGCACGACACCTCGGATCGGCGGCCAACCCTCGGCGCGAAACTCGTTCAGAAAGCCGCTCAACTCTCCTTCATCCGCCACATCGACCGGCGCCAGATGCACGCACGCTCCCAAAGATTCCAGTTCCCGAATGGCGATGATTTGACGGGCCAAGCGACTTCCTGTTTCTACCAAACTCCAGTCCGAGCGCGGGGGGAGCTTAGTGCGTCCCAAAAGTATCAATCGTCGTGCGCCTTGCTCGACCATCCAACGCGCGACCAAGAGGCCGAGGTCCCCGAGTCCTCCACTGATCAAATAGCTGCCGTCTGTCCGCCACCTGACGGGACGTACTTGCGTGGCGGATGGGCGATGGTGAACCAAACGGCCCACGTATCGCCGCTCTTGACGGTACACAAGTTGATCCTCTCCATCCGAACTGGAGATTTCCTCCCACAACTGATGAGCGGCAGCGTCACGAAGCGATGCCCCGGGTTCCAGATCCACCAACCCTCCCCAGAACGTCGGGTGTTCCTGCGCAATGACGCGACCCAGTCCCCAAAGCGGTGACTGCGCGACGGACAACGGGAAAGACTCTTCTCCAGCCGCTTGAGCCCCCTGCGTGACCAACCACAATCGCGGGAGGTTAGGTAATTCCGTTCGCGCCAGTTCTTGCGTCAGCAGCAGGACATTGCCGCAACCCAAAATCTGGGCGGCATTCAGCGAGGCCACGGTGGTCTCATCTGAACGAGCACTATCAAGACTCCAGAGATGGACAATTCCACGATAGCCCGGCTGATCCGATACCAAAGCCGCCTCGAAGAGCCGATGGATGTCTTCTGGTCGCTCGGGACGGACGCGATAATGCTCACCATCCAATTTCTCGTACGATTCCCCGGCGGCAACCAGGATGCTCTTGTCACCCCGGGCTTCCAACAGCGCGGACAGCGCATCTCCGACGCCACCGTTGTCAGTAAAGATCAGCCAGCTTGCGCGATTCGCTGGCGCGGAAGGCTTTCCTGCCACGCGCTCTTTGGGCTGCCACTGAAACTCATAAAGCCAGTCGTCGAGATTCTCGACAGCCGCGCGCGGTGTGTCTTCGCCCAGGCATTCAAAGCGAAGTCCCTGAATCTCGACCGCCACGCGTCCCGCTTCATCGAGGAGTTGTACTTCTCCCGTTGTGGCATCTGCCTCCCGATGCTGCACCCGAGTGTGACTCCACAGATGTCGGTCCGGACGACCATGAACCCGAAATTGGTCGATGCGGGTTGGCAGGTAGATTCCGCGTCGGCCCTTTTCCATCGCTTCCGCCGCGACCGCAGCCCCGAGAACTTGTAACCCGGCATCGAGAATCGCCGGGTGAACTTGAAACCCATTAAACTCTGCCCCCGCCCCATCGGGCACCTGCACTTCACCCAACACATCGCCGTTATTCCGCCACAACTGGGAGATGCTCTGAAAAAAAGGACCGTAGTGGACGCCGTTTTCGCGGAGTCTCTGGTAATAATCCGGGCCGGAGATCTTCTCGACGCATCGAATTCGCATCTCCGTGAGCGTCTCCGGCCCGGCATCCGGAGTGGTGATGCTATTGTCCGGTTGAAGACAGACCTTGCCGGTCACATGCAGTATCCACGATGTACCGGAGTGCACCACGCCTCCCGGGCGACTGTAGATATGAAAGGATGCCGATCCATCTGCGCCCGGAGAGAGGATCACCTGAATCGTGTGGGTTCCGCCCTCGGGGAAGAAAAGTGCCCTGCGAAACTCAATGTCCTTCAGCGCAACAGATTGCGCTCCGAAAACTTCAACCGCGGCGGCCAAGGCCATCTCCACGTAGGCCGAGGCGGGTAACACGGCAATGCCCTGAATGCGGTGTTCATCTAGATATGGCAGGGAATTCTTGTCCAGTGTGGTTTCCCAGAAGTGGGTTCCTTCAGGATGCGCCGATGTGAAATGTCGGCCCAGGAGAGAATGGTTCCCTGTCCTGCTCCGGGAGACTTGCTCTCGGTGAGAGTCGGTGTCCCCTGTTGACGGCTCAAGCCAACAACGCTCCCGTTGCCACGGGTAGGACGGGAGTCGAACGCACCGGCCTCCGGTCGGATAGATCAGGTTCCAATCGACCGGGTATCCCAAAGTATAAAGCGCGCCCAACGACCCGAGCAGGACCAAGTGTTCATCTTCCTCACGTCGCAGAGACGGAAGCACAGCGCCTTCCTGGCCGAAGTGATGAAGCCCTTGCTGCATGGCGCTGAGCAGAATGGGTTTCGGGCTGATTTCCAGGAAGATGTCGTGCCCATCTTCCACCAGGTGCTGAACCGCAGTGGAGAACAACACCGGCTCTCGCATGTTCCGCACCCAATAGAGTGCATCGAATTCCAGCCCGTGGCTGACCTGGCCGGTCACCGTCGAGTAGATCGGCACGGATTCAGCCCGTGGTTGTAACCCTTCCAACGCCTGCAGTAAATCGGCGCGCAACGGGTCCATCTGGGGGCTGTGCGAGGCAAAATTGACCTTCACCATGCGACAAAAGATGTCGCGACGCTGCAACTGATCCACAATGGCTGCGAGCGCGGCTGGATCACCGGACAGCACCGTCGAGGTGGGACCGTTGCTGGCGGCAATCGACACGCGGTCTTCGGAGCCGACCAGAACGCGTCGAGCTTCCTCGATGGAGAATTCCACCGCCGCCATAGCCCCGTTCCCAATGATCCGCTTGAACAACCGGCTGCGATGACAAATGACACGGACAGCATCGTCGAAGCTCAGCGCACCGGCGACGTACGCGGCCGCGACCTCTCCCAAACTATGGCCCACCACGGCCTGCGGCTCGATACCCCACGAGCGCCACAGGGCCGCCAGGGCAACTTGAATCGCAAAGAGAGCCGGCTGGATGATATCGATTTCGCTCAATCGCGATTGCGCGGCATCGGTTGCCGTGAGTTCGGCGAGCAACGACCAATCTCCGTAGGGTCGCATCGCGCGGTCGCAGCGTTCGACGACCTCCCGGAAGACGGCTACCTGCTCCAACAGCCGTCGCCCCATGCCAAACCATTGGCTCCCCTGCCCCGGAAACACAAATACAAGCATTCGTCGGCGAGCGGAAAGCTTGCGGCCAGACGACAAGCCGGGACGAGCTTCACCCCGCAAAAACGCTTCCAAACTCTCCATCATTTGCGCCGCTGAATTGCCGGTAACGGCGAGACGGTGGTCGTGGTGACTGAGCCGCGCGCAGGCCGTGTAACAAACATCCGCCAACGAGGCGGCGGACTCCGGAGTGGCGAGGAAGTTTCGGGAGGCACGCGCAAGAGACTGGAGGGCGTCCGGACTACGTGCCGACAGCGGGAGCAGGTGTGTGTCGATTTTCCGTTCTGCATCCGGCGTTCCTTTAATAGCCGGGGGAGCCTCTTCCAGAACCACATGAGCATTGGTGCCCCCGAAGCCGAATGAACTGACTCCGGCCAATGCTGGGCCGGACCCCACAGGCCATGGACCCAACGCCGTTTGCACTCGGAGAGGAAGCTCGTCAAATGGAATATGCGGGTTGGGCTTTTCAAAGTGCAGGCTCGGTGGGATCTCCCGATGCCGGAGCGCCAGCGCCACCTTGATCAAGCCCGCGATACCGGCGGCGGCCTCGAGGTGGCCCAAGTTGGTCTTGACCGACCCCAGGGCGCAAGGCTGTCCCGGTGGGCGGTCGACGGCCAGCACTGTGCCCAGTGCTTTCGCCTCGATCGGGTCGCCCAACAGTGTGCCCGTGCCGTGGGCCTCGACGTATTGGACCTTGCCGGGCGAGATGCCAGCTTGCCGGTAGGCTTCTCGAAGGACCGCCTCTTGGGCCAACGGATTTGGCGCCATGAGCCCGTTGCTCCGCCCGTCTTGGTTCACGGCGCTGCCGCGAATGATGGCATAAATCGGATCACCATCCGCCAGAGCTTTCGAGAGGGGCTTCAGCACGACGACCCCGGCCCCCTCACTGCGAACGTAGCCGTTCGCCCGGGAATCGAACGCCTTGCAACGCCCATCTGGCGCCATGGCCCCGGCTTTGGTGAAATTGATCGCAATCGCCGGCGAGAGAATCAGGTTTACACCCCCGGCGAGGGCCAGCGTGGACTCACCATTCCGGAGGCTGCAGCAGGCCAGATGGACAGCAACGAGCGACGACGAACAGGCGGTGTCGATGGCCAGACTCGGCCCGTGAAAATCGAACTGGTACGAGATTCTGTTGGCGGCGATACTCAGGGCATTGCCGGTGCCGGCGTAGGCATCAATTCCCTTGAGATCATTCCACTGTAGCCGGCCGTAATCGTTGGTCGCGATGCCGATGAATACGCCGACTTGGGTGCCAGCCAGACGCTCGACTATCTGCCCCGCGTCCTGTAACGCCTCCCAAGTCACCTCCAGTAAGATGCGCTGCTGGGGGTCCATGCGCAACGCCTCCCGAGGGGAGATGCCAAAGAAATGGGGATCGAACTGATCTACCTGCCCCAAGAAGCCACCCCAGCGAGTATTCATCTTGCCCGGTGCCGCCGGGTCTGGATCGTAGAACGCATGTTGGTCGAAACGATCCGCGGGAACTTCGCGAATAGTATCCACTCCGTCTCGCAGCAACTGCCAGAACGCCCCCGGGTCGTTCGCGCCGGGAAACCGACAGCCGATGCCAATGATGGCGATCGGCTCATTTTTTGCCTCCCGACTCTGGCCAGTCACGGTCGCTATTTCCGACACGTCCGATGATCCTGCCAAATACCGAGCGAGTGCCTCGATGGTGGAGTACTCATAGACCAGAGCCGGAGAAAGTTTTCGTCCCAGCCACTCGGCGAGTTCACCGGCCAGGCTGACCGCCTCCATTGACCCGAGTCCGTAGCTGGCGAAGGGCTCCCGGATATCGATCTCGTGAGACTCGATTCCCAGCCGCTCGGAAAGTTTGGAGACCAGCCATTCTTGGATGACCTCCGCGTTGGGAGAATCCACAGCCATCGCTCATTCCTCCCCAAGTCTTTCCAGCGTCCCCTTTAGGAAACTGGCCTGGCAAGCATGGCGCTGTACCTTGCCGCTGGTGGTCTTGGGAACGCGCCCGGCCCGGAGCAGCACCACCGTGTGGACTCGCACATCATGCTCTTCCGCCACCGCCCTGCGAATGGCCCGAACCACGGCCTCGACATCCAGCGGCAAACGCCCGTTTGAATGAGCGCGCGCTTCCCAATCCGGCGGATTGCGAGTTGCCGGTTGGTACCGGGGATCGACTTCGGCGGCGATGATCAGGCGTTCTTCACCGGTGCCATCGACTGAAAACGCCGCGCAGCAAGCCGGCCGTAATGCCGGGTGACATTGTTCCACCGTCAATTCAATATCCTGGGGGTAAAGCTTGCGACCGCTGATGATGATTAGATCCTTCAGGCGACCGGTGACGAACAATTCCCCATCCTTCATAAATCCCAAATCCCCGGTGCGTAGAAACGGTCCCTCCCCGGTATCTTTCAGGTAGGCCCGACAAGCGCGCTCCGTGTCCTCGGCTCGGTTCCAATACCCCTGAGTCACGCTTGGGCCGGACACCCAGATTTCGCCCACTTCATCAGGTGCACAAGCGGTGAACGATTCCGTATGAACGATGACAATCTTCGTATCGTGTAGAGCGTGACCGCTGCCGACAAGCGTCCGCACATTCTGGTCTTGGGCGCAGGCCTCGACGACGTGGTTCTGTTCAAACGCTGCCACTTGAATTGTGCGGAACATCTCATCTCGTAAAGAACCACCGGAAACCAGCAGTGTAGCCTCGGCGAGTCCGTAACATGGATGGAAGGCGCTGGAGCGGAAACCGCGCGAGGCAAATGTCGCCGCAAACCGTTTCATCGTGTCGGCGCGGACCGGCTCCGCGCCATTGTAAGCCACATCCTAACTGCTAAGGTCGAGAGCTTCACGTTGTTCGGGAGTAATTCTGCGGGTGCACAAATCATAAGCGAAGTTGGGGCCGCCGCTAATCGTGGCCTTGTAGCGCGAAATGGCCTGGAGCCACCGTATCGGCCGCATGAGGAACGACACCGGTGGCATCAGGTAACACGGACGTCCCTTGTACACTGGTTGGATGATCCCATTGGTCAGCCCCATGTCGTGGAAGGCCGGCAGCCAGGTGACGGTGACACTGTCGGGGATGAGCGCGAAGACGCGGTTAATATAGGCCGAATTGTGAAGGAGGTTCCCGTGACTGATTGCCACACCCTTCGGTTCCGCGGTAGAGCCGGAAGTGTATTGGAGCAACGCCAGGGTGTTGCTGGTCACGGCGGGGTCTCGCCATTCCTGCGCCAAGCGGCTGGTAACCTTGTCGGTGGCCAACCAACGCATCTTCTGCAGCTCGGGAGCTTGAGTGAACAGACCCTGCGTGTTGGAGAGAATCGCTGACGTGGTGAGCACCACCGAAGGCTGCGCATCCCTGATGATGGCCCGAAGCCTGGGGAGGGTCCGCTGTGGCTGAGCCAGATTGGGCGGAGGAAGAGGGACGGCAATCACCCCGGCATATAAACAACCGAAAAACGCGGCGATGAACTCGAGACCTGCTGGATAGAGCAACAGCGCGCGCTCCCCGCTTGCTTGGTAGCTTTGGAGCAACGCCCCAATACTCCGGGCTTGGCTGTCCAACGCCGCGTAGGTCAGATGATCCCCTTCTGCTTCTCCATCGACCAGATAGGTATAGGTATGCTGTTCAGGCTGCTGAAGCGCTCGCCAACGAAGAATCTCCACGAGCGTGGAAAGTTCCGCAATTGGTCCAGTACTGGACCCTTTCGCTCGTATCACCCTGGGAAAAGATAGCTCTCCACATTCCAAGAACGACACCTCTTTCTCTCTTTGTTCACCTGCCCGCGCCGAACAATGCTGTTGTGTTTGCGGTAGTTGTTGATTGCCCAACCCGAATTCAGTCTGAATGACAATACATACTCCAACTGGTCGGGTGCCATGGGGTATTTACCCCATGTGAGAATTCATTCATGCGATTGGGGGGATCAACCGCTTCCACCCCTGTATTATGTATATACTCGTTGGCCTTACGTGTTGGGGTTTCGGCGTATCTCGGCCCACGCAGATACTGGGGGTTGACTCGTTGCAATGAAATCCCGTTACGCACCCTCGCAAACACGTATGACTCGCCCGGCCAATTGGCGGGATGGAATAGGGTGTTAACCCATGTTTTACGTGGCAGTTTTGGCGGGGGGATTTGCGGCAGCACGGATTATCGTCGGTTGACAACGATGCCGAGTAGTAGGGTGATTTCCCGGTCGGAAATAGGGGATGTAGGAATTTCAGGTTCTTCATGAATGCCATTACCGTCTGGCGTTATGAAACAAACCTCTTCTTCTCTTGCCGCCATCTGGATCGGCGGAGCTTCGAGGAGGCAACTCCGCCATGACCGACAACGACCAACTGGTCTACCGGAGACAGAAACAAGGAACCATTTTGGAATACAGGTACCGACTCATTTGCCGGGTGCTGCGACTGTCGCAGTGGCTCTCTCGGGTCACATCATAAGGTAAAGCAGTCCCGGGGGAGTCCGGGTTGACTGGGGCGGCAGCTCGCAGCATCTGGCAGATGCGCAGGACTAAGCATTAAGGGCTAGGCCGCTTTTCTTTTCCGTAACCGCTCGCCGCCCCTCACACCGCCACCTTCAATATTCCAGCCAGCAGACGACCGGGCGTTCTCCCAAAACCTCAATAATTGAGATACCAGTTATTGCCCGAGCACAACGACCGAATTCTTGCCACCATGACCATCGTCCACCTGTGTCGGGTTCTCCGGGTCTGGAAACACCAGCGTCGATGCGAGCTTTGCTCAATAACATCTGCTAGGCGGCCAGCGAAATCTGCGCCCAATTCTTGTGGGCGTATGTGTGAGCCTGACGCAAATCCGGTCAAGCCGGTATTGAAAAACATCTAGGTTCGAGTACTAGCGAGGTAGCCATTCAGTATCGGGGGCATTGTGTTCCCAGTTCCGCCCCAATCCCGCGCACATTGAACTCCTCCTCGACCTCATAGCCGAAGGTATTTTGAAAGCTCGTCTTCATACGCCCAGCAAGAGCTTCCTGAATTTCAGCATTCCTGATTCCCTCATTATGACAGGATCACCCGCGCCCAAACAGCCTTCCACGCCACATACTGGACACTCCGACCGTTGCTTGGTGGTAGCGGGGATCGTGCGCCCGGTGAACTGATCGAAGTGCAGATAGTCCCAACGCGCATACTGTTCAGCGTTCACCAGTGCCAGGAACTGAGAAACTGCGAATTGTGCGGTCAGTGCATTGAGATTGGCTACGCTCGGCGTGGCGAGTTCGTTTGAATTCTGCACGTAACCATGAGCTGCTCGACGAGCACGCCCCACGTCATCCAATTGATCAATGGCGGCTTGCGACACGTCAAAACCCCCACAGCAGACCAAACAGGCGGTTTCGCCGGGTAACACGACGCGCACCTGCCCACCGGCGACGACCGCCTCCTCTTCAGTCTGAATATCACAGCCGAGGTCGATATAGGGAATGCCGTAGCGCACCGCCAGTTCGTTTGCCCCCTTTCGCATCCCGTCATTATCGCCACAACCGAAAATCACCGTCGCCGCTTTGAGCCTGTCTTGGGCGGCCTTCTCGGTGATCGAGCAGGCATAGGGGTAAACAGGCGTGCCCGGGGTTTTTCGGCCTGCGTATTGTGCCGCTACGGTGACCTTCGGCGTGCCGCGATGCTCCGAAAACGCATACGGTACTCTTGGCAGATTTGAGTCCTCGATCAGATCGGGGTCAACCACTGTGATCCACCCCTGTCGACCGGCTCCTATACTTGCCAGAGTCTGGAACAGCGGGGCGCCGTTGCCGCCCATGCCCGCGATGGCAATCCGCTGGCCTTCCAGTCCGGTTTGATTCCAACCGGGAATGAGCATCTGCCGGTGGTATGCAGGATCATTGTCCGGGAAACGGTGTTCTGCCAATTCACCGAGAACAATCAGCTCGGAGGGCCGACCGAGGATCTCAAAGCGATCGGCCTGCCGGAATTCCCGCAGATAACGGTCGTAGGCCATCCCATTGAACGCATCAAACCGGTTGTTGCCGACGATCAGCACCAACGTGACCGGTTCGGGCAGCTTCCGTCGGATGTAGTCGCCGTTCTGGCGGGCGTAGTGATCGTCCGTGCCACTGAAATCTGGCACTCCTTCGCCCGGATGGGAATGAAACTCAACAATGGCTTTTCTACTCTGGTAGGCGCGCCAATAAACAAACGCCTGAAACCCCGCCGTTGGACAAACTCCTACGGCGGATTGCTCGCACAAGTCTGCCTTGTCAGGCAGAAGGAGCTCGTTCACGATCAGCAGTGTGCCCTCTGCGGTTCTGGCTTGTGCGGCAAGCCCAAAAGCCATTTGTTCGTTGTGCGCATCCTGCCGCATGTGGGTGTGGAGCACTCTGGCAGTGCTGGAGGTGAGCCGCACGGTCACCTCGCGACCAAAGCTTGAACATTCATTTTGGTTTGTTGTTTTCACAATCTTACTCCCCAGGGTAGTTCCCAACAGGTTTTGGGTTTGGTGAGGTCCGCACGAACCATTTCAACGAATTTGATCAGGTCATCGCGGTGGGGCGACCACGCCACGTACTCGTAGCAGAACCAGGCCCAACTACCAACTTTCGCCGGGTAGAAGGTCGGCAAGTGATCTTCGTGCAGGTCGTCAAGCCGCCGGCCATGAAATCGAAGTGCTGGTGGTAGGTAGACATAACTGCCCCCCACCCCGGGGGGACATATGGGATAATCTGCCGGCAATTCGAGGAGCATGTCAGTGCTGGGACGGTTGTACCCGGGCGGTAGTTTTAATCCACTGACAAGGACAAACGCGTAGCCATCATCCACCTGCAGCGGAAATGCCCGCGACAGATTGAGGAGGTCTCGCTCGAGTCTGCTTCTGTTCTGCGTATTCATGGCCACACTCCACGAATGTGCGCTGGCGCGTCCATAAAGTACTGGTTGGGCCTTACAACCAATTTTTCACCGGGGTTGAGCAGCTGGTTATTACCGTCGGGCATCTGAAGAATCAGCGGTCGGTCTTCCGGAACGCCGGCCGCGTGGCGCAGGACGTCGGAATCAATTCCGCCGCCTGAATCCGTTGGTATATCCACTTCTCGTCCATTGACCATCTGTATCATGGCTAACTCCTTTGGGGGGTTGAGGTCTGTTGTGACTTCGATCGAAAACTGCGGATGAGCGCGAGAAAGGCATCGCGTTGCTCGGCGTCAAGGTGAGGCCAGGCTTCGGTCAACTCGGCCAACTGGTCGATGGCGTTGGACTTTGGTACAGCCGGTGTTACAGTGACTGCTGATTCTCTAGAGAAACCGCCCTTTTTCGGTAGGTTCAACTCCTGCTGGGCGCGCCACTTACAATGGCGGTAAATCTCCACCAGTCAGCCCCGGACAGGATTGCGGACACCATCTCTACCGCGTAGCGGACTGCGCGGTCGTGACCAGTTCGGCTTTCCTCGCAGGTCGGGGACCTGCCTGCAGGGTGCGCCGACCACCCCGCCCCAACGGCAAGACTTCCGCCGGGTTCTTCCGAACGTCGCAAGCGCGGGTCTTACCGTTGCGACGATGCGACAGATCAAGAGGCGCCCCATTGTCTCTCAGGGACTCGGAAGCCGCCTCCAGTATCCGCACCAGCTCCAGACCGCGCTCGCCATTCGTTAACGGCTCGCTTCCCGTCCGGATGCAGTCGAGGAAATGCTGGCATTCGACTTTGAGCGGTTCTTCCTGCTTGATGTACGGGACGCGCATGTCGCCGTAATGATACGCGTAATGGAATTCGGCAAATGTGTCGTAATGCGGCGGTCGCTCGACATGCGTGTCAAACACCTTGATCTTCTCCTGTTGGGCGACGTCATCGTACACGATCATGCGTTTGCTGCCGACGATCGTCATCTCCCGGACCTTTCGGGGATCAATCCAACTGCTGTGAATGAACGCCGACCGTTCGTCCCGGAAGTGGAGACACATGGCCGTCACGTCTTCGATGCCTTGCGTGATATGGGCCGTGCCCCGGCAATTGAGGCTGACGGGCTGTTCACCCAGAATGTGCAGGATGATGGCGATGTCGTGCGGCGCCAGGTCCCAGGTCACATTGATGTCCTTTTGGAACAAACCCAGGTTCAGGCGGCGGGCGCAAATATAACGGATGTCTCCCAGTTCGCCGCTATCGGCGATCTCCTTGATCTTCCGCACGGCGGGCGAATACAGGAACGTATGCCCGACCATCAGGATCAACCCCTTCTTCCGCGCGAGCATGATCAAATCCTCGCATTCCTCGGCGGAGCACGCCATGGGCTTTTCGATGAGGGTGTGTTTGCCGGCCAACAGACTCGCTTTGGCCATCGGATAATGCGTTTTCACCGACGTGGCGATCACCACCGCGTCGAGGCCGACGCCATTGAGCATGCGGCCATAGTCCGTTTCGCCGACGATTTCGGGGTAGAGCGACCGCACGTGCGCCAGTCGCTCCTGGTTGACGTCGCACATCATCTTCAGGCGACAGTCCGCAAGCGACCGGAAGTTGCGGACCAGGTTCGGTCCCCAGTAGCCACACCCGACCACGCCAACTTTTATTGGCTTCGCCATGACTCCTCCTGCATGACAGGGTCTCCTGCCGACATGGTGGAACCTCCGCTGGCTCGTTGGTCGCCGGCAGTGCGGATCACGCACTGCCGGCAGCCGGCTCGCCTCTCACCTGCGATCACCCGAAATTAATGCGAGATGGGCCGCTTGATCCGCCCGCCCGCGAGCGCCTGCGAAATGGGAGCGGGGGCAACGGTTGCGGGGTGAAGAACTCCGTTGCCCCCGATGCTGCATAATCGTACGCCCAGCGACCGGGCTTCGAGTTGGTGGAAATGGAAGAGACCGACACCCGGCGCCGCGGGGACCTCCGCCGCGCGTTGCGGACCAGAAAACCAATAACCACTCGATATCGTTTCATCGGCGTCATGTCTCTCACTATGCCGATTACTTAAGCACGAAGGCGACCGACGGGCTACGCCCGGTTTGAACAATTCCTTCGCTCGGATTGACCGCGCCTGTCGCGCCCGAAAGCCCGGTCCCACGATCCAGTTCGTAGCGCAAGAAATTTGACGAGAGAAGATCTCTCGATAAGCCTTGGAAGCCCCAAAGCGTCACGTTTCTCGAATCCCTCCCCGTTCTCTCCAGTCACCCATAGCCCCTTCCATTTAAAGTTACGGGGCGCGGCGTGGCCCTGCCTTAATCGCAAAAATTCCGCGTTAAAATATTGCGAATTCGCCACTTGCATTGTCGGCGGAACCTGCGATACTAAGGGGCTTCCGAAGTAAGAGGGATTCTTCTCGCAGCCGGAGTCAAAGCCTGTCCTTTGACACCCGAAGTTCATCACGCTTTACGTGGAAAACTGTGACAGGCATGAAATCGAAAGGAAACGATTATGGCTATGGACCAATTGGTGGATGTGGAAGGCACGGTGACCAGAGTCCTGCCCGGCACGATGTTTCGCGTCGAGTTGATTAACAAACACGAGGTTCTCGCGCATATTTCCGGCAAAATGCGCAAACGGTTCATCCGCCTGTCCGTGGGTGATCGGGTGAAATTGGAAATGACGCCCTACGACCTCGGCAAAGCCCGCATCGTCTATCGCCTGAGCTGACGATCGCACACGCCCGCGGCCACTCTCAATACTTCAGCGTCAGCTTGTAGCGCAGCACGTTGTGGCAGTGGACGGTTTCGATCGTGGTTTTGCTGCGCCACCCTTCGCAGGTCTTCTCGCCGCTTACCGTGGTTCGCCGCGCCCGGATCGCCTCGGCCAATTCCTTCGACAAATCGAAGTCGCCGCGGACGCACTCCGCGTTCGGGCAATTAAACCGGAACACCGACTTCGCGCCATCGAGGTTGACCTGATACTTCAGTTCGCTGCCCTTGCTGGTGCGGGTGGGATCATGGTACGTCAGGTCCACCGTCAGCGATTTCAGTTGCGCGAACTGATTGGCCAGTGTGGCAGAGTCTTTGACCCGCTGACTTTCCTGCTCCCGATATTCCGCCCGTGCGCCGAGTCGTTGCTGATACATGATGTCTCGATTCTTCTGTTCTTCCCGGTTCCAACGGTATGCAGGCAGAATACCACAATGAGCGGCCGCCGTCTCTAACAATCGGCCCGCTTATCGGCGACCGCGACAGGCGCCGGGAGCCGGCCCGTGCACCACCCCGATCAAACCAACCACCCCCGATGTTCCTGTTCAGCCCCCGCGTTCGGGCGGAGCGGTCTACGGGTGATCCACCTCGATGCGCGCGTCGGTCTTCTTGGTGAGTGTGGCCGTGAAAGACAGGCCGTCTCGCACGAGGACCTTCTTCGACCATTTCTCATATCCCGGAAGACTGACCGTGATCAGATGCAGTCCGGAGGGGATCTTGATGTCACCACCGGCATTGCCATAGAACACTCCGTCGACTTCGACATCGGCGTGATCCGGCTCGGACGAGATCTTCACGGGAAGCAACGCGGCGGCGGACGCCTTCTGATCTTTGAACGTGTCGTCATCGAGCAACGCTTTGATCAATTTGTCCGACACTTCCTGCGCCAATTTCGAGGCCATCGTGGTGTCGAAGGAATTCATTCCCGAGCTTTCGGCGACCTGCTCCTCAGCGCCATCGTTTCGGGAGAACAGCACCTTCCCCGTTTGGATATCCACGATCTTGATTCCGGCCTTCAGCCGGTAGAACGAGGTGCGCGTGTGGACTCCATATCCGGTGAAGTCCCGCACCTCCCTCCCATAGTCGAGAAGTTTCCCGGTAAGGATGTAATGAACGCCCGCCACTTTGCCGAGCGCCACGGCGGTCTGTGGGTCGGCGAAACCAGAACCTTGGAAGCTCTGTTCCTTCATGATCGTGTTCAGCTTTTCTCTCTCGTACACGTCAAACCGCTTGGAATTGACGAGGGCGTCCGAGAGCATATCGGGCAGACCATGTGTCAAATCCTTCCACCACTCCCAATCCGCTCGCGTATCGGACGTGAAGTCCGCCACCGCAATGGACGGAAGTTCTTCCCCTCGGGCCACCGCAAGGCCGAGCAAAAGCAACATGATAGCCAGTCTCTTCATCGGGTCCTCCTACCCTTGTCGTGCACACCGTCGGCCGCGCCCCTCACGCCGAGGACGCATGGTCGAGCCGCCGGCCGATCTAGCGCCCGTACGGATTCGCGTTCGGCTGGCCCGCCACACCTTGCGCCGCGCCCTCGCTGACCGAGTTGGGCACCCGCATCGCGCTGCCGGTGGTTTGGCCAGCCTGGTTCGCGCCCTGATTGACACTTTCGCAGCCGCAGATCAACAGCAGTCCGAGGGCGAATGCAGCCGTAACGAATTTCTTGCTCATGGTGGATTCTCCTGGGGTTACTGTGCCTTCACGACGTCGCCGGCCTTGATCCCCGCCAGAGAGCCGTCGGCCTTGGCTTTGGCGTATTTCTCCTCGACCTTAACCACTTTGACGGTACCCTTCTTCTCCAACTCGGAGCCCAGTTGCTCGCCCGTCGAGGGATCCACGAGGTTTTCCCCGACGCTGTAGATGGTAAACACGTCGCCCTCCGCAATCCCCGTCTTGGCGCCGCCGCTGATGAGCACTTCGTCGTCACCATTGACCTTGATGATGTGCGCCTGGAACGGAACATCCTTCAATTTTGCCGCGATAAGGGCGACCGCGTTGTCAATGGTCTCCTGCATTGCCTTGCCGAGCGGCGTCTTAGAGAAGCCCGAGGTGCCGAATTGCACGCCGCCGGTGTTCACACCAAGTGCCACGCCGCCCGCCGTGGCCTTGCCCTCGACACGTTGCGACGCCAATACCTCCCCAGTGGTCGTGTCGATCAAGCGAACGATCAAACCCACGTGCGCTTCCGACCGCTTGTTGCCAATGCCGACCCCGCCGAAGCTGATACCGGACGAGCTGCCGGCGCTGTTCTCTTCGAACTCCGTGACCGTCCCTTTGACCAGAATCTGCGCGCTGACAAGCTTGCCCGTCTGCGCTGATTGCGATTTCTGCACGCGCCCGCTGTTGGCCAAATCCTGTTCGGATACCACTTCGTTAAGCGCCGCACGCTCCATGACGGTGAACTGGCCGCTTTGCATCAGCGCATCCGACAATTGATCCGCCATGCCGCTGCCGAGCTCAACCTGCCCGCGCCACGAGGTTTTGTTCTCGAAATTCGCCACCGCGACGATCTTTTTCAGGACTGCCCCGTGTGCCGTGGCGGCGAATAGCACGGCCACAAAGGTGAGCCCCCAAAAAACGCCACAAGTCTTCCGTTGGGAAATGTTCGCTCGCATCTGATTCCTCCTGATCATTTGGACCACGCCAGCCGTCGTCAGAATCCAACAGAAGCGTGTTTTTTTCAACACAATTCTGGTGCTGGCCTGTTCCCGAGGCGCATTTGGACGCTGCCGACCATTGGTTGGGTTGCCAAAGTTTATCCCAGTGGCCATTGGACCGGGCTTGCCCTGCTGCGGCGCCGTCTCTAACAATCGGCCCGCTTATCGGCGACCGCTCATCCTACCGGAACGACAGGATTACGGGCCCTGACGGTCGTGGTCGCGGTCGTGGCCAGAAGATTCTTCCCGGCGCGGCTCGCCGCCCCGAGGTTCGCCATGCGTGACGCGCTGCTCATGGTCGACCCGGAGGGCTTCGCGTTCGCGAGCCCGGACGTCTTCATGCCGCGCCACGACAACCGGATGACCCGTCATACGTTCCAGGTGCCCGCGATCCAGCCCTTCCGGGATGAATCGGCCATGGTCATCACGTTGAAACCGGTTGATCGCACTCGCCGCAAACACGCGGTGGAACTCTTCGCCGCGCAACGTGTAGTGGTGGTAGTCATGCTCCCACAAATGCCCGCCGCCGACGAAGATGAAGAACGACGCGCCGAACCCGAAGTCGAAGTCCGCCGCGTATCGATGGCCGTGCCATCCCCAGCCGCCATCCACAAACACCGCCCCGTAGGGCAGCGGCGCCCAACCCACATAGTCCCCGCTGTGACGCCAGAACACCCACGCGGGCGCGTATTCGTACGCGGGCGCCCAGATCCAGCCGTAACCCCCCACGTACGCCCAGCGGCCATAATGAAACGGAATCGCGCCCCAAGCATAACTCGACTGCCAGTATAAACCCGCGTCCGTGTACACCCAGTACCCGTTGTCGTAGTATGGACGCCAGCCGTAGGGGAGACCGTACGGTTGCCAGCACTGGCCATATCCCGGCACATTGATCCATGAGCCGTAGGGTGAAAGCTGCTGCTGGAAATAATCGAAATTCACCGTGGGTTCAGGAGCCGGTGCCGGAGCGGGTGCGGGCGGCGGCGCTCCACTGCCCATGTCCGGTGGTGCCGAAGGCGGAGGAGCCTGTGTCGGAGCTGGCGGCGTCGCCGCGCTGGGCGCGGGCGCCTCGGGTGGAGGTGGCGGAGGCGGCGCCGACTCCATACTGGCGGGAGCTGCAGGACCGCCAGCCGATCCTTTTTGGAGCAACACCGAGATGACATTTTGGGAGACCCCCTGCCCTTTGAGATACACAATGTCGTCAGCGCTCAACGTGTACGACGCCGCGGAATTCTTGATGTACGCCAGAATGACATCATCACCCAGATGGGCCTGGGCAAGCTTCACCACCTCCTGCAACGCGGGCGACAGATTTGCCGGGGGCGCGGCATCGCTGCTCAGCGCGCTGCTCGCGTTCCACAACATCCCGGCAATGGTGATGCAGGCAACCGCAAAAACAATCGTAGCTTTCTTGTGAGACAGTTTTATCGTATTCATGTGCTGTATTCTTTTTGAGACTCTCCTTACCTTTCCCGTCCAAATATATAAACACCGCAACTCCGGCGCAGTTTCCACCGTTGCGGGACGAGTTGATTGTAGGCCTCCCGACTCCAGCGTGCAATAGCGCAGAAGTCTTGCTCGAGTTCGAATGTCCGACCTCCCAAAGTGCGTCCGATTCGATGTCGATCACTCATCTCTTGATTTTGTCCGGCGAATGTGAAAAAAGGTTGACAGCCAGATGGGGAAAAACATCAAGATCGCGGTCGGTTCGGATCATGGCGGACTCGATCTGAAGAACCAGCTTCTGAGTTACTTGCAAAGTCGCGGCTATTTCGTGCAGGATTGCGGCACGCATAGCAAGGACGCGGTCGATTATCCGCGCATTGCCTACACCGTCGCGCGGCTGGTGGCCAGCGGCGCCTGCGACCGCGGCATCATGGTGGACGGCGCGGGAATCGGTTCGGCGATGGCCGCGAACAAAGTCCGTGGCGCGCGCGCCGCGGCGTGCTACAGTGTCGGCCTCGCGAAAAATTCGCGGGAACACAACGATGCCAACGTGCTCACTCTCGGCGCCGGGCAGACTGACGTGGAAACGGCGAAACAAATCGTCGAGACGTTCCTGGCGGGCGAATGTGTTGAAGAACGGCACCGAAAGCGTGTACAACTGATCAATGAAATCGAGGATGGCCCCATTGGCGTGGGAGCGCACCAGGCGACATTGTTGGCCGCGATTGGAGATCCGCGCGTGACGGCCTCGCAAACCGACCTCGAACGCATCGCCAAACGCGTCCAGGAACTCCTCGCCGCGCAGGGCAATCCGCCCATCGCCGCCTCGACGCCAAAAACGCGGCTTTCCCCGGCGCAGATTGCCCAGCTCATCGATCATACCGTGCTGCGCCCCGACACGACCCGCGCCGACATCGAGCAACTCTGCCGCGAAGCGCGCCAGAGCAAGTTCTATTCGGTATGCGTGAACCCGACCTGGGTTTCGTTTGCCCGCCAGTCGCTCGACGGCACCGGGGTGAAGGTCTGCTGCGTCGTCGGTTTCCCTCTCGGCGCGCAGCCGCCCGAGACGAAGGCCATGGAGGCCCGCGCCGCGATCCGCGCGGGTGCGAAGGAAATCGATATGGTTATCAACGTCGGCGCGCTCAAGAGCGGCGATGACGAGCTGGTGTTGCGCGATATTCGCGGCGTGGTCGAGGCCTGCCGCGACGGCAGCGCGAAAACCAAGGTGATCCTCGAAACGTCGCTCCTCACCAATGAAGAGAAGGCGCGCGCGTGCGAATTGGCCGTGAAAGCCCATGCCGATTTCGTCAAGACCTCGACGGGTTTCAGCACGGGCGGCGCGACGGTGGAAGACGTGTCATTGATGAGCCGCATCGTCCGCGACAAGGGACTCGGCGTGAAGGCGTCGGGCGGCGTACGGTCGCTGGCGGACTTGTTGAAGATGGTGGCCGCGGGCGCGACGCGCATCGGCACATCCAGCGGACTGAAGATTTTGAAAGAAGCGGCCGGCGACGTGGTTTCCGGCGAAGGCGCGAAGTATTGACGACGAAAGGAACGCATCATGGCCGATTTACGCTCGTACATTTTCCTCGATAGTTTGCAGCCGCAGGTGGCGTCGTTTTTTGCGACCGTCTCGCAGGGCTTTTTGCCGATCGCCGGCCAAGCCTCGCTGTTCGTCGAGATTTCGCCGGGCATGGAGATCAACTTCGTCACCGATGTCGCGCTCAAGTCCACGAAAGTCACGCCCGGGATGCAGATCATCGAGCGGTTGTACGGGATGCTGGAAATCCATTCCGAGTCGCAGGCCGACGTGCGCCAGGCGGGCGCGGCGATTTTGGGCGCGCTGAACTTGAAAGAAGAAGGCCGTTACAAGCCGGTCATTTACAGCAACAGCGTCATCCGCCGCATCGATGATTATCACACGATGCTCATCAATCGCACGCGCCACGGCAACATGATCCTCCCCGGCCACACATTGTTCACGCTGGAATGCGCGCCGGCCGCCTATGCCGCGTTCGCCGCGAACGAGGCCGAGAAGGCCGCCGAGATCAACATCCTCGAAATCCGCGCGTTTGGCAGTTTCGGCCGCATTTACCTCGGCGGCGAGGAGAAAGATATCGACGTGGCCGCCAAGGCCGCCGAGCAGGCGATCAACAGCGTCACCGGCCGCGAGATGAAAAGTGGCGGCGGCGCGTAAACGGCGATTTTGAAACGATCACAATAACGTAAGGAGACACAGACATGGCAGATGCATTAGGTCTACTGGAAGCGCGTTCCTTCGCCGCGATGGTGGAAGGGGCCGACGCAATGGTCAAGGCGGCCAAGGTCGAACTCGTCAGCTACGAGAAGACGGGGGGCGGGTACGTCACCGCCGTCGTTCGTGGCGATGTGGCCGCGGTCAAGGCCGCGACCGATGCGGGACGCACCGCCGCCAGCCGTGTGGGCGAAGTCGTGGCGGTCCACGTGATCGCGCGTCCGCACCAAAACGTCGACGACGTCATCCCGTTGGGACGCGGCGCCAAAGCTGCCAAGAAGTAAGGCTTGAAGGTGGCGCAAGCCTCCGTGCTTGCGGCCGTTATTGGACTCGCAAGCCGGGACGCTTGCGCCACCGGAAAAGATTGCATGAATCTTGGCAAAGTTGTCGGCACCGTCGTCGCTACGCGCAAGGAGTCCAGCATGGATGGCCTGAAGTTCATGCTCGTCAAGCACGTGGACAGCGAGGGCAAGGAAACCGGCGGCCAGGTCGTGGCGGTCGATGCGGTGGGCGTCGGCCCGGGCGAGCTGGTGCTCGTGGCCACGGGCAGTTCGGCCCGCCAGACCCTCGCCACCAAGGACCGCCCCTGCGACGCCGTCATCATGGCAATCGTGGACACGTGGGAAATCGGCGGCACCGAGAAGTATCGGAAGGATTGACGCCATGGGGTTGAGCGACCAGGAAATCGAGCTTATCGCGCAACGCATCGTCACCGACCTGACGGGACGCGGCGGCGCGTCCGCGACGGCCTCATCGTCGCCGGGTTCCTCCCCTGCTCCGCTACGCGACATCGGCATCTTCGATACCATCGACGAAGCGGTGAAGGCCGCCAGCATCGCCTTCTGCCAGTTCGACCAGTTGGGATTGAAGAAGCGCAACGACGTCATCGCGTCCATCCGCCAGTCGATGCGCGAGCACGGCAACGCGCTGGCGCGCATGGCCTACGAGGAAACCGGGCTTGGCCGGTACGAGGACAAGATTCTCAAGAACCAACTCGTCGCGGACAAAACGCCGGGCACGGAAGACCTGTTGTCAAACGCCGTCACGGGCGATGATGGCCTGATGCTGACCGAAGCCGCGCCGTTCGGAGTCATCGGCGCGATCACGCCGACCACCAACCCGACCTCGACAATCATCAACAACGCGATTGCGATGGTCGCGGCGGGCAACGCGGTCGTGTTCAACGTTCACCCGAACGCCAAACGCGTCTCCTGTCACAACGTGGCGCTGATCAACAAGGCCATTGTTGCTGCGGGCGGGCCGCGCAACCTGATTACGGGCATCATCAATCCGACCGTCGAGAGCGCGCAGGCGTTGATGAAACATCCCGGCGTCCGGCTGGTGGTCGTCACGGGCGGCGGCGGGGTCGTCCACGCCGCGATGTCGAGTGGCAAACGCGCAATTTGCGCCGGGCCGGGCAATCCGCCGGTCGTGGTGGATGAGAGCGCCGACATCGACAAAGCGGCGCGGGACATCGTCTTCGGCGCGTCGTTCGACAACAACATCATCTGCGCGGACGAAAAGGAATGTCTCGTCGTTTCGAGCGTTGCCGACAAATTGATCAAGGCGATGACCTACAACGGCGCGTATTTGATCGCCAAGGAGCAGTTGGCTGCCGTCGAGAAGGTTGTGTTCACGAAAACCCACGGCCCGCGCCAGGAAGCCGAGATCGAGCGTTCGCTGATCGGCAAGAACGCCAGCGTCATTTTGCAGAAGGCGGGAATCCGCTGCGACGACAGCATTCGCCTCGGCATTTGCGAAGTGGACCACGATCACCCGTTGCTATGGACCGAGCAGATGATGCCGATTTTCCCGGTCACGCGGGTGCGCGACGCGGACGAGGGCATTGATTTTGCGATGCAATTGGAACACCCGCGGCGGCACACGTTCGTCATGCACTCGGACAATCTCTCGAACCTCAGCCGCATGGCGCGCGAATGCAACGCCAGCGTTTTCGTGAAAAACGGCCCATCGCTGGCCGGGCTTGGGTTCAAGGGCGAAGGCCCGACGTCGTTCACGATTGCCAGCCCCACGGGCGAAGGCATGACGACGCCGAAAAGTTTCTCGCGCTGGCGGCGATGCACGCTGGTCGGCGCGTTCAGGATTGTGTGAAAAAATATCCCGCTATCGCCGTTGTCGAGTTCCGCAGCATCGCGGACGGTATCTACACCGCCGACGCGATCCTGAAGAAGGCCCCGATTGCGATGATCAAGGGCGGCACGGTCAGCGGTGGCCGTTATCTGATCATTTTCGGCGGCACGACGGGCAGCGTTGGCGAATCGCTCACCGAAGCGCTGACCATCGGCGCGGGCAGCGTGCTCGATCACGCGTTTCTTCCCGACGTTCACCCGAAAGTGCACGATGCCGTGCTCGGCCAGCGCACCGGCACCGAACGGCAGACCGTGGCGATTTTGGAGACCGACACCATCGCCGCCAACGTTCGCGCCGCCGAAGCCGCGGTGAAGGGCACCGAAGTGCAACTCGTCGAATTGCGACTCGCGGAATACGAAATGTCGGGCAAAGCCATCAGCGTGTATGCGGGCGAGTTGCCCGAGATCGAGGCGGCCATGGCCATCGCCAACGATTTCCTGCGGGGTCGGCAGGCGTTCACGCACCACCGTATCATCGCGAGTCCCCACGAGGTCGTTACCCAGCAACTCGACCAGACGACGCGGTACAACGACGCGAAGCTGCACGAACTCGAAGGCGAGGAGGCGTCGTAATGCTCCTCGGCAAGGTCATCGGCACGTTGACGCCCTGCGTGGTGTACAAGGGACTCGAAGGCGTTCCGATGCTCTGGATTCAGCCGCTCGACAAACAGGGCAACGTCAAAGGCGAGCCGCTGGTCGCGTGCGATGCGACGCGGATGGCCGGCCCCGATGAGATGATTTACTACGAAGGCGGACGCGAGGCGGCGCTCGCGCTGGAACCGTGGTTTGTGCCCGTCGATCACACCATCATCGGCATCGTCGACGAACTGCATCATGAATCATGATCCTCGGCACCGTCAGGGGTAACATCGTTTCGACGATCAATCATCCGTTCTACGACGGCAAGAAACTGCTCATCGTCGAGAAGGAGGATTTCGCCGGCAAAGCGGGCGGTTATCTCGTCGCCGTCGATGGCGGCGTGGGCGCCGGGGTCGGCGAACGCGTGCTGGTGATCGACGAGGGCAATTCCGCCCGGCAGGTTGTGAAGAACAAAGATGCGCCGCTCCGCTCGATCATCATTGGCATCGTTGACCGCGTCGATTCCGAGGCGTAGGTTTTTCTGGATGTTGTAGCCGCAGGCCGAGTCCGACGAGACCCGAGCCGTGTTTGCCGGGCTCGGAACCCTCACGCGGCGATTGTTAAAGGTCGCAATGCGATTCGATGTCACAGTGGGGTCCGGCGGCGACGGCTTCGTGGCCGAATGCGAAAGCATGCAGTGCCAGGCGACGGGCCTCAGCGCCGTCAACGCCCTCGATTCCCTCCGCGATGAAATCCGCTACCGCCTCGAACTCTGTCCCTGCACCACCGTCAACGATGACTACGTCGAACTGAATGTGGTCTCGGCGCTCTGATGCTGCCTACTTCACTGGCCAGCGAAGGCGCCGTTGATGCTATGAATCATTTGTGCGCGGTGGTCTGATTCGTTCGCGAAGTTGATAAAGTGATCGACAAGCTTGACGCTCGTATTCCCGCAGTTCTCCCTCAACTTCTTATACAAACTATAGAAGCGCTGCACGTACTCAAGGTAATCCGGGTTGACCAAGTCGTTGTCAGGATTAATGTTAAGCTCTCTTGGAACGTCGCAGACATAACGGATGAAGTCGTATGCCATGCGATCGAATATAGGCATCGCGCGGCAGTGGAAGTGCATGTACTTGGCTGGAAATGATACCAATCGTAGCCCCCGCGTTATAGGCGTCAAGATTTCTAGAAGCTGATTATGCAAACAAAGTGCCTCGTTGCACTGTTCCGTTGATAATGGTTCTCTGAGCTCCCGCAGCCTCACGAAGACCGCATCCACATCCTCGCGTTTGTCAAACAAGTGGTTGGTTACCCGACGGATGGCTCCCCCTTGAAGCCCCTCGAACTGGCCCAAATCAACATGCCGTTGGATACCCGTTTGATAGCTCAATCCGATTATTTGGATTTTTGCGTTAATGGCCAGTATGGTGTCGTGCCGCGGGTGCGCGTCACAGAGATCGTACAAGGTCTTATCTAGTAAGGCCCAATTTGACACATAATCGTCTCGGGCTTCAGCAAACCAATCGCAGAGTGCCATAGCAACCTCCTAAATTGTGGAAGTGTCTACAATAGTATTCGAAGCTGAGTCATCTCGGCAGCCATGGGTGTCGATCCCGTATTCCGCGTCCGCATCGAAGAAGCCGTCACCAACCGTAGTAATCGTGAAATCCCTTGCTGTACCCCGCTTCATAACCGCTAACGTATTCCAAGCCGTGCAGTTGAACGTCCGTCAGCCTCAGACCCGGGTCTCCTGCCCACGGGGAAGAAAAAGAGGGGGAAGAAAACGCAGTATCCCTCCCGAGACGATATTCGATAGCTTGAAGGGCCGATTTCTTTCCCGACGCATATCCCTCATTATACCCCTGCGTATACTTTTCTTGAGAAGAGACAGCAGGCAAGCCCAGTAATTCCCGAAGTTCACGTTTGGCTTCTTCTTCGACCGTTTCCCTTTCTTGTTGGGGACGAGTCGACCAGAAGATGAAGAAAATAAATACCCCGATACAACCTCCCAAAATAAAGTGCTTCCAAGTAGCTCTTAATTTACTAACGTGTTTTCGCTGCACGAGCGCTTGGATGGGATTTGACTTTGGAACGTTCTTCTCCTGCCATTGCTTCATACTGTCAGAGTACGCGCCGCGTTGTGGCGGGAGTCTAAAGTCCCACTTCCTTGGGGCAGGAGCGGGGGGAGCAGCAGGGTTGGTTTTGATACTGCTTGGCACCGTGGCTGAAGCCCCGCATTTTGGACATTCGACTTGAAGCCCCGCTCCGGCTTCGTCGATCACGATGCTTTGTCCGCAAGATTCACACGCAAAGGTGATGTCCATGCTGACTTCTCCCGTTGCCGCGTATCCTACCGCAGGCCGGCGTGTTTTGGCAATCCGCGTCGGACTCGGCTCCGGCGCGACCAAAGACCGCAAGCAGGGACGCTTGCGCCACCAAAGCGGCGGGAACTCTTTCCATTGCTCATTGTTCACGGCGGTTGCTACACTTGGCGACCGTGAAGCCGGCACCATTGCCAGACCATCAACCCGCCAGCGAAACCGCGCGCATTCCCGGACGCGTGATCGTCGCCGCGGCGTTGCTGGGGCTGCTGACCGTCGTGCTGTTCGCGCCCACGTGGAAGGGCCAGATGCTGGGCTGGGACGACGACGAGAACGTGTTGCACAACCCGCTCGTGGTCATGTCCCCGGCGGCGGGACTCAGACAAATCTTCACCGCGCCGTTTTCGACGGACTATTATCCGCTGACCTATCTCAGCCTCGCCATCGACCACGTCGTCTGGCGCGGCCAGTTCTTCGGTTATCACGTGACCCAAACCTTGTTGCACGGCGCCAACGTGTTCCTCGTGGTGTTGCTCGTATGGCGGTGGACGGAAATACTTGGCGTGGCGCTGTTGGCCGGGGCGTGGTTCGGCTGGCACCCCGTGCAGGTCGAAACCGTCGCGTGGATCGCCGAGCGCAAATCCGTGCTCGGGACATTCCTATTTCTGCTCGCCTGGCTGGCCTACCTCAAAGCGGACGACTCGCAGCGCGGCCAGCCGTGGCGATTGGCGGCGCTGGGAATGTTCCTGCTGGCGGCGTTGACCCATGCGTTGGTAATCGTGATGCCCGGCCTGTTGATCGCCTACGAACTCTGCCTGCGCCGCACGCGATTCACCGAGGCGCTCCGCCGGACGTGGCTGTTTTTTGTGCCCACGGCGTTTGCGGCGGTCCTGCGCGTGCTCGGTCACGCGCAGTCGGGACAACTCGTCCGCCCATTTCGAAACGTGACCGAGGGAATCCTGACGATGACAAAGGTTGTGGGCAACTACCTCGACACATTGCTCTGGCCGACGCACCTGAGCAATCATTACACCGTCACGGCCATCGACACGCTGGCGAGCAAGGGCGTGGCGGTGACCATCTTGTGGTTCGTGGCGTGGGCGGCGCTCACGTGGCGGGCGCGGTCGATTCGCCGGTGGTCAACATTCGCGCTGGCCTGGTTTCTCATTTGTCTCGCGCCGGTGCTGCAGATTGTGCCGCATCCGACGTTGCGCGCGGACCGGTATCTATACGTGTCCGCGCTCAGCGTCTTCGTGCTGGTCGCGTTACTGTTGCACAAGAACCGCGCCGCATTCGCGATCGTCGGCCCTTTCTCGGCGGCGTGTTTGCTCGGGCTGACGCTCGCGCGCATTCCCGATTGGCACGACGCGAAGACCTTGTGGACTGATTGCGTCAGGAAGAACCCGCAGTCGGTGATCGGCTACTACAGTCTGGCCGGTTGCGCCATTGGCGAAAAGGATTGGCCCACGGCCGACGCGCAACTGCGGAAGTGTATCGACCTGAAACCTGACTTCGCCGAAGCGCAGGCCCGGCTGGGCGCGGTGTGTCTGCTGGAAGGAAAGAACGCGGACGCGCGCGAACATCTGGAGCGCGCGCTCGCGTTGAACCCGCACCTGGCCGAGGCGCGGCATAATCTCGCCATCCTCGAACGGCGGCATGACTGACCAGTTTCTCGCGTTGCCGGAGGACGAACGCCTGCGCATCGGGTGGCCGACCGCGAACCATTTTCTTTTCGATACGCCCGCAACATTCTTTGTCCGCACGCGCGTCAATCCGGATTACGGCAAGCCCGGCTGGACGCGGGACTGCGGGAAACGGTTCCATCGCGGCTGCGATATCCCGCCTGTTCGGGTTACAGCGACGGGCGGGACTACGCGTGTTGTGTTCACCGATTGCACGACCAACAAGGACTTCGAGAGCGAGGAGCCCACATTCATCCCGCACGACGATGTGTTCTGCGTCTTCGACGGCACCGTCGCGGAGGTCGTCGCGGATGAAGACATGTCGGACTTCGGAAAGCACGTCGTCATCGAACACGTCTGGCCTCGCAGCGGCGCGAAGTTCTTTACGGTCTATGCCCACTTCGCCGAAGTGTCCGCGTTTCCCGTATCATCACGGATTCGGCAGGGCGCCAAGATTGGTCGAATGGGACAGACGAGCCGTGGCGCCGACGCGCGCAACTGGATGGCCATCGCTCCCCACCTGCATTTTGAAGCGCGGGACGGAAATGGACAATCTTACGACCCGGTAGAATTTTTGAAGCGGTTTTTCCCGCCCACGCCGTAAGCCCGGACACCGGATCACAGCTTGCCGAAAAGCCGGTCGCAGATCTGGCGCGTGGCAATCTCGCGGCCTCTCGCGCCATGTGGCATGACGCCCAGCAATGGCGTGTCGCACAATTCCGGCACGGTCCTGATATTGGTTCTTGCCGCCTGGTCGCGTTTGCCGCCAACCGTATCGTTTAGAATTATCCCGCGCACCGTCAAGCCCATCTCTCGCGCCTGGCGGACTGTCAGCAGACTGTGATTGATCGTTCCCAGACCAAGCCGCGCGACCACGAGCAAGGGCAGCTTCAACGACCGGGCCAGATCGGCTACGAAATAGTCGTCGCGGACGGGCACCAACAATCCGCCAGCCCCTTCCACGAGCACAATGGAATAGATGGACGCCAATTGACGGTAACATTCGCGAATCCGGCGGAGGTCGATACGTTTGTGTTCAAGGCGCGCCGCCACGCTCGGCGCGAGTGGACGCCGAAGATAGATCGGGTTGATCACGTCGAGGGGTTGCTCGTGCCTCATGATGGCCGCGTAGATCTCGGCGTCGTGTCTTCCACCGGCACCGCACGCGATCGGCTTGAACGCCGCCGCACGCACGCCACGCCACCGCAACTCGGCCAGCAACGCCGCCGTGACATGCGTTTTGCCAACGCCGGTGTCGGTGCCAGTTATGAAAAGTCCGGTGTTCATTTCCCGCGTTCCACTTCACGGATGCCAGCAGCGGCCAGGACCGCCAACAGGGGCGTCACAGGGACTCGAAACCGGCTGTTTGATTCGGGACCACTAGCCAGCCCGACAAAATACAGGGTCAACATCACCGGCACAATCGCCTCGCGTCCCAGCCGCCACGCCCCAAGGACGCTCAACGAAACCACCGCGACGAGCGCCAGAACGTACACGAGCGACCAACGCCGAGCGACGGGCCCGGCCTGGTTGCGGGCATTGTCCAATGCATGCGCTCCGGGCCCGAACAATAGTTTACCCCACCCGAGCAACGCCTGTTTGAAAGCGATCCGTGGTGACCGCGCGAATGCCTGGACGGCTGACGTTTGGTATGCCTCGAAGGATTGCTCGAAGCGCTCACGGCTTTCGACGAACTGGATGTCGCCGTACTGTTTTTGAAACTCCTGCTCGATGTCCTCCACCTTGCGGCCTTGCGGTTCCGCCTCGATCGCTTCCGCGCGGAACATCAGGTTGTACGTCGAGATCGACGACAGTAAATACCGGCCCGTGACCGCGTGGTTGCGAGTTGCCCAGACAGCGATCAGCGGAACGAATCCCGCCAGGAACGCGGCCAGATATACGATGCGGTTACGCCAGGGAACGCGTTCCACAAACACCATGACCGATGCCATGACCCAAATCCAGACGGCGATTGGTCGTGTCAACGCGGCGAGTGACCACACGAGGCCGCTCGCGAACCATCCCCAACCCCTGTCGGATCGCCAGACCATCAGGCACGCCGCGCAGACGAGCAGCAGTGTGAACAGCGTTTCGGTCCTCAAATCCGCGCACCGCAAGATCGAGTTGGGATCGACCGCGACCAAGAACCCGGCGAGCGTCGCCAGCCAGGGCCGCAACCATCGCGCCGCGATCCGGAAGGTCAGGACGCAAGTCAATGCTCCCAAAGCGCATTGCACCACGAGGAATAACCCCAAGCGATCTCCCCCCACGCAGATCAGGCCGGCAAGAAACAGCGGATACGCCGGCGTGCGGGCCACATTGGGCAACTCGCGCCCATTAGGTGCCACGGCCACAAATCCCTTTCCCTCGGCAAGGTTACGTGCCAGCGAACGGTACGAATCCGGGTCCACGTCGGCGCGCAACGTTGGCAGGACGCAGGCCAGGGTGATCAACCGCAGGGCGAGTGCGACCACGAAGATGGCCGTTGAAGTTTTTGCGGTCGCGCTCACAGAAGTGAAATCGGATCGACATCCACAGCGACGCTGACATCGTCCGGTGGTTTGAGGGATGCGAGCACCTGATTGAGAGATTCGACGACCTGCATAATGTGCTGTGTCCGCAGCATGACCTGGAAACGGTATTGGTTCTGCACTTTCGACAGCGGTGCGGGTGTCGGTCCGGCGACAACACCCAAGGAGTCGGGGACACGCTTTTGCAGTTCACGCGTCAAAGCTTGGGCATAAAAGCCCGCTTTCGTTTCACTGCGGCTGCGCGCCGTGATGCAAATGAGGCGCGATATGGGAGGATAACGCAACTGCTCGCGGAATTCGATTTCCTCCTCGTAAAAGCCAATGAAATCGTGCTGCCGGGCGTATTGGATGGCGGAGTGAAACGGCGTAAAGCTTTGCACGACGACCTCGCCCTCGACGTCGCCTCGGCCAGCGCGGCCGGCGACCTGGACAAGCAACTGAAACGTCCGCTCGCCGGCGCGGAAATCCGGCAGATGCAGTGCCATGTCCGCGTAGATGATGCCCACGAGTGTCACGTTCGGAAAGTGCAGTCCCTTCGCAATCATTTGCGTGCCAACAAGAATGTCAATCTTACCAATGCGGAACGCGCCGAGGATTTCGCGGTACAGCGTCTTGCGCGTCATCATGTCCGAATCCATCCGCTGCACGCGGGCCTTCGGAAACGCGTTCTGAATGGCGGACTCGACCTTTTCCGTCCCCATGCCGGCGTACCGAATGGCTGGGTCGTGGCATTCGGGACAGGTTTTTGGCACACCGCCGACGTATCCGCAGAGATGACAGAGAAGTTGCCCGGCTTTGCGGTGATAGGTCAGTGACACGCTGCAGTTCGGGCACTTGGCGATGTGCCCGCACTTCGGACAGAACATGTGCGTGGCGTACCCGCGGCGATTGAGGAAAAGGATAACCTGTTCATGTTTGTCGAGCCGCGCCTGAATGGCATCACGCAATTTGCGCGAGAGAACGTAGTGCCCCTTTTGTCGGATTGCTTCCTGACGCATGTCGACGATGCGCATGACCGGCATCTTCTTGTTGTCGACGCGCGCGGGCAACGTCGCGAGGGTGTACCGTCCACGCCGGGCGTTGTAGAAGGACTCGAGTGCGGGAGTCGCGGACCCGAGCACAACGGCGGCGCGCTCGATCTTGGCGCGCATGACGGCGATGTCGCGGGCGTTGTAGCGGGGGGCTTCGTCCTGTTTGTAGCTGGTCTCGTGCTCCTCGTCGATGACGATCAGCCCCAGCGCCTGCACAGGCGCGAACACGGCAGAGCGCGCGCCGATCACGATGTGCGATTGGCCGTCACGAATCTTGTGCCATTGATCATGCCGTTCGCCCGCGCTGAGATTACTGTGCAGCACGGTGATTTGCTGATTCTGGAAACGCGCGCGGAACCGTTCGACGGTCTGCGGCGTGAGCGAAATCTCCGGCACGAGCACGATCGAGTCTTTGCCCTGATGCAGTGTGTGTTCGATCGCCTGCAAATAGATTTCCGTTTTGCCGCTGCCGGTCACACCATGAATCAGAATGGGTAATGGATAATGGGTGATGGGTGAGGAGGAGACCTGATCAATCGCCGTTTTGCAGAGTTCCAACGCGTTCTGCTGGTCGGGCGTGAGAGACAACGGCGTTGTGGGAAGGAACACCTCGCCGCCGAACGGATCGCGGTCGTCGATCTGGTCACTGAGTTGGACGTAACCCTTTTCAGCGAGTTTCTTGATTGTTGAGGCGTCCGTGTCCGCGAGTTTTACGAGCTTGAACACGAACATGCCGTCGGATTTCTGGAGAATGTCGAGAACCCGGGCCTGTTTCGGGGCGCGTTTCCTGAGTTTGGCGAGGTCTTCCGTCGAAATCTTGCCCGGCTTGACGTATTGGCGTTCCTTCCAACTGATTTTCGCTTTGCGCACGACTTCGGGCAGCGCGCATTTCACGCACAGCTCGACGGGACAACAGTAGTACTTGCCCATCCAGCGGGTGAGTTCGAGAATCTTGTCGCCGAGCAGCGGTTTCTTGCCGATGACCTCGGCGATCTCTTTCAAATGCGGATAGGTCGAGTTGTCCGCCAGGCCGACCACGTAGCCTTGCGCGGTCGTCTTCCCAAACGGCACCGCCACGCGCGAGCCGATTTGCACCGCGCCCGCCAACGATGGTGGGATGCGATAATCAAACTCGCGGTCCAACGCAAGATCGACCACGATTTTGGCGATAGAGTTGGTCACGCACACAGCATACTACAGGAGACGAGCCGCTGTCAGCCGTTTGGAGGCGGATTCTCTCACGCAGAGACGCAGAGATCGCTGAGAACGACCCAGCGAAACTTTGCCCGATTTGTTGAGAGGACAAATCAGGCAAACCTCCTCGCAACGTCTTGGCCGGAAATTGGAAGGCGGTGGGTGGGTCGGCGATCAAATGTTACAATGTTGAGACCTGATCCCGGGTCTTTCATTCATTTTTGGTTTCTGGGCTACAGACTGGATGTTCGGACCCGGTTAGAATGGCTTTGAAAGCGGTAATTGGATTGACAAGGGTTGTGGCGGTTGGACTTGGCAGAGAATGTCGAGTTTGCGTTTGTGTAAGGCGATACGCTTCGCGAATACTTCCATCAGGTCACACCAATACTTCTCCTTTGCAGCTGTGAAAAAGCCCGGCTTGTCGCAGTGCACCACCAGCGTGCCGAGAAGTTCATTGGACTCCGACAGCACGGGGTAGATTACTGATGATCGAATGCGATCCGTCTCCCCGGGATACAGCTCAGCGTACGTTTTCACGGCCTTTGTATTTTCTACGACTCGGACAGTAGGCCTGTCAGCTCGGTATATCGCTGCCGTTTCCGTCGTGTCGTAGATGGTTGGCTTCTGTCGACGTAGCACCATGCTTCGAGGACTACGGCCGTCCCGATTCGCGCAGGCGGGAATCGTAATATGCCCATCGAGATAGGATTTGGTCATGAAGGTCACCTCAAAATCGATCCGATCCTCGGTTCGCACATGTTTCCCATAAGCCGCCTCGAACGTGTTGTACGCAGCGTCGACAGCGCGTTGGATGTGATCCAGCGATGTTGTAAACTTTTCTATCAGCTCACCCGGTGAAATATTGACTGCGTGCAATGCGCGCAGTGCGTCCGTGATGGTACGATCACACAGTGTGTAAGCATGGAGAAAGGTCTCGCGCTCCTGTTCTTGTTCAACCCTCGCCTGTTCTCGCACCAGAATGAAGCTCTTGGCGGCAAACACAAGTATGGCAAAGAATACGGCGAATACGAAACCATATAACGCTACCATATGCCAGCCCTCCACGGAGGCCGTTTGTGCCACCCATGCTGACAGCACCGCTGCCATGTAAAATGTGATTGCCGGAATAAACGAGCCGATGAACAGCTGTGCCCAACTTGGCATCGATTCATAGAGTCTGATTACTCTCTTCATGCGTTCTCCTTCACTGGGATGAACATCCTGAGGAATTCTCGCACGCGGGGCGTACGGAGAGCTTCGGGTATTTCCTTCATTGTTACACACTGCAATAGTAACGTATTCCCTTGGGTATCTGCAATTCCTTGGCTCATAAACGAGCTCGCCATTTCGCCGCACCGGATAATGATTCGTGGCTTGTTTAGAGCTTGGGCCAAACCGAATTCGTAGTGCGCACCACAGCTTTCGCCAAGAAGCCCGACAAAGAGATCGCAGCTTGAAACGTGCGACGTGCACGACTCATAGACCTGTTGCGGTGTCAAGACGCGTTTACCCCACTCGTTAACGTCCCTGTGCGGCAGGAGCGCGTTAATGCCGAACGTGTCCAATGCTCGTGCTATCGCCAGCAGACAGCTTCGGAATTCACCGCGGGATATTGTCCCGTGTGGCCGAACGAAAGGAAAGAGTTCGGAACGCTCCGATGGGGCATCGCGAGTTTCGGTCAATGAGGTAAAGGGTGCAGCGACATAGGCGAAGGGGAACTCAGGCACGTCGGTTCTAAGCGTTATCTGAGTTGATAAGGCTTGCCTCACCACGGTGGGCTGCCTCATGGGTACCAACTCTCGGAGAATGTTCGGGATAGGCACGTCATCGAAAAGCTGCGCGTCGGGTGCAATGGCAAACAGGTCCAGTTGTGTGCTGCGTGGTTGCGCAGATTCTAGCAAGTCGAAGACTTCGTGATATATGCGCGCAATCGTTGTTTCACTCCTGAAATCGTAGCGCGCGCTATCAATTTCAAATACCGGGCTGTTCTTATACCCGGCAATCCACGCCTCATACAGCTCTTCAATGTCGCGCAGGTGGTTCGGTGGATAGTGCTTCTGAAACTCGCGTTTCCGCTCGTCAATCCGTTTTTCGACCAGTGGTAGCGGACACTTGCAGTACAAGACAAGGTCAGGGGGAGGGACCTGAGCGAAGAAATACTCGGCGAGCGATTTATATGTGGCGTATGCTCTATCGTCGATCTTACGAATTCTCCTGAAGTACTCAGCGAACACGTAACAGTCTTCATGTAGAGTCCTGTCGACGACAATATTTTCGCCCCCACGAAGCCTGTCCAACATCATCACGGCTTTGTTGCAGAAAAATCCGAGCTGCGCCTCGAATGCCCAACGCGCCATGTCTTCGAAAAGGTCGGGGATGTATCTCTGTGCCGTCTGGCTTTCAGCCAAGTAAAACCAACCGAAACGCCTCGCCAGACCACGGGCAAGAGTGGATTTTCCACTGCCTTGGATACCGGAGACAGCGAGGGAATACCGAGTGTACATATAGTTACCGGGTTATTCGTCGTCAAAACCTGGAAATCGCGCGACGCGCTCCTTTCGTGGGTCTGACTTTGGGAGCCCATCTATAGTGAGGCTTTCCAAGGCGGCGCTAAGAAGCTCGTCTCCAAGATTCGGGTCGCAGTGAAGCCTTTTCCTCAATTCATGGAGGACCATTTCTCGTTTTGTGACGGGTGATTGGATGCCATGGGAGAATACTTCGTGGGCGCAACCCGACCCGAACGTGGCGAGGCTTAGATTATCTCGTAGGTGTTGTATGTCGCGCTCCGGCACGTATGCCATGGGGCGAAACAGGGTGGTGCGCTTGTCGAGGCGCAGTCTCACCCCCATGGTTGCCGCGAGGCCCTGATTTACTAGATCGCGGAGTAGCTGGATGTCGATTGGGGCATTAGTCAGGAACTTGGCAAAGAGTGAGGGCTCGAATCTCCCCACTTCACGGTAATACGTGGCTACGAAATAATCCTTTAGTACAGTCGCTATAAAATCTTCACGATGATGCCCAAGAGCAACCCAGGCCGAATGTGTAATCTGGCAAAACTGCTGCAGGGAAATGCGTTTGACTTGAGAGCACGGCCCACAAGGAGTTTGACAGCCTGGATCATCAATTGCGGCGAAATTACGCTGTACCCGCTCTCTTTTTTCCTGATCGAGGTTGGAGAGGTAGGGGGCGTCGCGAGTTCTAATAACCGTGGGGTCAAAGCCTAGCGCCTGCGCGGCAGCGGCTATTTTCGACGAAGGGAAGTTGGCGTAACCAAGGTCAACGATAACTGGAACGACATTGTAGCCCAAATCCCGCAGCAGGATGGACAAGGTTGTGCTGTCTTTACCTCCGGATACGCCTACTACGATCCTGCCTGTTGGAGAGAGGCGGTAGTCTAGCATGCACTTTTTCATCTTCTCCCGAATGCTCACTGCGAGCGGGTTGGCGTCGAGCTGCTGTCTGGCTGTTTCTGTGGGTGTCATGGATCCATCTGCTCCATTACGCTTGGGAACGCGGCGCTATCTTACGTCCCGTCCATGGCGCTGGCAATCCGATTTATGAAGGTGTGTGCCTGAACGACGACTTGGTCATCTCCGCTTGAAATTGGCGGACGGATGGGCAAGCTCGCCGTAGGCGGGTAAACCCCGAAAGGCCCGAAACGAATTCGTGGTGAAAAGCGCCGTGTGGGGGCACACGGCCTACAACAGCGGAAGGGCGCGGGCCTGGGCTTCGTCGGCTTAATCATATTACGATTGACTTGGTATCCCATTATGATATGCTGCGGGGTGGTTCTTTGATATAGAGGATTTGTTTTGCATTGCGACCTAGGCACGACGTGGTCGCGTCTCGTCGGACTCGGCTCCGCTCGCGCCCGCTCGGCTCGCCCGGATGGGCCGCCTTCGGCGTTGCGTCGCGCCGCCCCCAGCGGCTTGGTTGGCTCGGCTCAGTCCCCTTCGCGTCGCCCTTCGGGCGTCGAGACGACGCGACGCCGTCTCGCGGCTACCCTTGCCGCTCGGCTTTGACAGATGAGGGGGCACCACAACCGGTTGGGGGTGATGGAGAGGGCGTAGAAGAATGAAAATTGCAAAACGAACCCAAATCCGGTCAAGCCGGCGTGGAAAAGCTACCGAAACAAAGCCAAAAACGAACCCAAGTTGAGGCCACAAGCGGGGGAGAGGATTGGACCGTCGAATTGGCAAGCGGAAGCTGGTTGGAGGGGAGATTGCGACCGGGGATACGACGAGTGGCCCGCGAATGAGATTCGCGGCTACAACGGACGCGACGGAGCGCGTCCCTCCACACGGCAAATTAGGATACCGCCGCTGGGCTGGGGAATTCTCCTCGAAAAGTCCGCTGCTCGATCGCCACGCTTGCGTTATACTCCGCGCATGTCCCGTCGGAGAGCGAAGAGACTGGAGCGGGTGGGGAACTGGCTGGCCCTGGTGTTGGTGCTCGGGGCGGTCGGGTCGGCGGGGTTTGTCTGGTGGCGCTGGGCATACCGCGAGGAGCGGTTCGACCGTCTGATCGAAGAAATCGCTCCGCAGTACGGCGTGGACAAGTACCTGGTGAAAGCGGTGATCCGTCGGGAAAGCAAATTCGATCCGTTTATCTTTGGCAGCCGCGGGGAGATTGGGCTCATGCAGGTAACGGATGGCGCGGGTCAACAGTGGGCACGGGCGGTCAAGCGGCGGGATTATGGGCGAAGCTTGCTGTGGGACGCGCGGGCGAATATCGAGGCCGGGACGTGGTATCTGGCGCGGGGGTTGAACCGGTGGCCGGACAAGGACGCGGAGGACCGGATTCCATTTGCGTTGGCGGAGTATAATGCGGGTTATGCGAACGTGCTGCGCTGGCTCCCGCATGCGCAGCAGACCACGGCCGATGAATTCGTGCAGGCGATCACGTATCCCTCAGTGCGCGAGTACGTTGCGGATGTGATTGAGAATTACGAGTTCTACAAAGCGCGCGGCCACCTCTAAAAATTGGCGGGTGCCCGCAAACTAACGGTGGTGTCCTGGGTGAGGCCAGGTGAGGCTAGGAGAAGCGCAGCCACCATTGTGGATGTTCACGGGCACCCACGTATCTGTCTTCACTCTCATAAGATGAGACACGACCCCGTTTCGTTTCGTTCAAAAATCATTTTCCCCTCCAACCCCCATAACCCCTGCCCTCCCCCGCCCCACCAAAAAAATTCACCCCCAACAAACCGCATCCCCCCAACACCCCCCTTCACCCCCCCAACTTCGCATTCTTCCCCCGCGACTCCTCCGCCAGCCGCCCCTTAAACTCCACATACCGCCCCCCCCCCGCCCCCTCCCCCCCCCCCCCCACCCCCCCCCCCCCCCCACCCCCCCCCCCCCCCCCCCCCCCCCCCCCCCCCCCCCCCCCCCCCCCCCCCCCCCCCCCCCCCCCCCCCCCCCCCCCCCCCCCCCCCCCCCCCCCCCCCCCCCCCCCCCCCCCCCCCCCCCCC